>Ga0105050_10002858_pt1 | contig 24320 bp, 19 predicted proteins | sample FRY01_FD_78088 | JGI IMG/M metagenome (GOLD analysis project Ga0105050, IMG submission 78088) | Freshwater microbial communities from Lake Fryxell liftoff mats and glacier meltwater in Antarctica - FRY-01 | ecosystem: Environmental > Aquatic > Freshwater > Ice > Glacier meltwater ...
ACGGTCAGCCCCATCGCATCGAAGAACACCCCGATGTCGGGATTGAGCGGTGCCCCACCCGAAACCATCGCTTTCAATCGCCCGCCGAACTTGCTGCGGATTTTAGGGCGCAGGGCGCGGTCGATCACGAGACCTATCGGCTTGTCGCGCAGGCGCGGCTTGCCCGCCGCTTTCCGCTCGCCGATCTCGATGGCGCGATCCATCAGGTAGTTCGGCAGCTTTCCCTGCTTTTCGACATGGCGCATGATCCGGGTTCGCAGCACCTCGAACAGACGCGGGACCACGACCATAACCGTGGGCCTGGCCTCCTCGATATTGGCAGCAAGCTTTTCAAGGCTCTCGGCATAGAAGATTTCCGCGCCAAGTCCGATGGGGAGGAACTGGCCGCCCGAATGTTCATAAGCGTGGCTGAGCGGCAGGAACGAGAGAAAGCGTTCTTCGGTCCAGCCGAAATCCTCTGCGATGATCCGCGCTGCGCCCGCCGCGTTAAGCAGGATTGCGCCGTGGTGGAGCATCACGCCGCGCGGGCTTCCGCCGGTGCCGCTGGTGTAGATGATGCAGGCCAGATCGCGCCGCGTGACCGATGCCTGCCGCGCCGCCACGGCCGCGCGCGCTTTGGTGGCATCGCCGCTCACCAGCGTCGTCCAGTCATGGAACCGCGCCGCCCCGGCCTGGGCCTGGCGCAGCGGCTCGATCCCGATGACGTGCTCGGCCTCTCCACTGCGAACGATGGCGGGAAGCAGCGACTTGGCCAGCTTGGCGCTCGATACGATCACCGCCTTGGCTCCCGAATTCTCCAGGATGTGCAGATGATCGCGCTCGGTGTTGGTGGTGTAGGCCGGCACGGTAACCAGCCCGGCGGCCATGATCGCCAGATCGGCAAGGCACCATTCGGGGCGATTCTCGGATACCAGCATCACCCGGTCGCCCGGCTCCAGCCCCAGCGCCAGCAGGCTTTCGGCGAGCACGCAGACCTGATCGGCCGCCTCGCGCCAGCTGATCGCCTGCCATGCGCCGTCGCGCCGCGCAGAGAGGAACGGCTTGTCCCCGCGCTCGTTCGCCCGGTCGAGAAACATCGCGACGAGGCTGTTGTACTGGTCGAAATCGCTAAGTTTCACTTGCTCGCCCCATCCCATTCGCCCGCTCGGCCCATTCGCCCGCTCGGCCTGAGTTTGTCGAAGGCCACACGAACCGACTGCTCGGGTGCCTTGACCGGCTCTGCACGAGCGGAGTTGGTGTTGGGGCCAGCCTAGGTCGCCAAGTTCCTCCCGGCAACTATTCTGCTACCGCAGCACCCTCGCTGCGTGGGTCGGCCGCGCCCATCCAGCGATTTCCGACGCGTTCGACCGCGTTGGCCTTGAAGCTGGCCTCGCGCGGCCGGACCTTGGCGTGGCCGAGCGCCTGCAACGCCGGGATCATCGCCTCGAGCGACGAGCCTTTTTCGACGAACACCGTATCGCCCGGCGAAAACAGCGTGGGCAGCGCGATGGCCTGCTGCGCGGTCAGCCCCCAGTCGAGCATCCCGACGATGGCCTTGGCGACCTGGACGATAATCGTCGCTCCGCCCGCTGCGCCGATGGCGGCGCGCAGCTGGCCGTCGGGACCGTAGACCAAAGTCGGCGACATCGAACTGCGCGGGCGTTTGCCCGCCTCGACCCGGTTGGCGACCTTCTTGCCATCGCGCAGCGGGATCAGGCTGAAGTCCGTCAGTTCGTTGTTGAGGTAATAGCCGCCGACCACCAGACCCGAACCGAAAATCGATTCGATCGTCGAGGTATAGCTGGCCGCATTGCCGTCGCGATCGACCGCGACGAAGTGCGAGGTACCGTTCTCCTCCGGGGTCAGCCCCGCGACCTGCATGATCGGACCGCCCGGCGGATTGCCCGGCGCGACGACCGCCAAAGTCTTTTCGGGAGAGATCGAAGCGCCGCGTTGGGCGAGATAGACGGTGTCCGTCAGGCCGCTGGTGGGCACTGGAACATAGTCGGGATCGGCGAGGTACAGCTCGCGGTCGGCGAAGGCGAGCCGCTGCGATTCGGCGATCAGGTGCCACGCGACCGGTGATTCCTTGCCCAGCGCGGCCAGATCGAAGCGCTCGATCTGCTTGAGGATCGCCAGCACCGTCGTGGCCCCGGACGACGGCGGCCCCATCCCGCAGATGCGGTGGTTGCGGTAGGTTCCGCACACCGGATCGCGCCACTTGGCCTGATAGGACGCAAGATCGCCGGGGGTCATCGGCGCGGGATTGATTGCTGAATTGCGGACCTCGGCGGCCAGCGCCTGCGCGGCAGGACCAACGTAGAAGCTGTCCGCGCCGCGCGACGCGAGATTTTCGAGCGTGGTCGCCAGCGCCGGGTTCTTGACCAGCGTTCCGGCGGGCAGTGCCGCCCCGGCGGTGTCGTAGAACAACGCGCGCCCATCGGGATCGAGCGCGCCGATCCGCTTGGCCCGCTCGATCATCATATTGAGCCGGGGGGTGATCGAAAAGCCATCGCGGGCGAGCGTAATGGCCGGGGCGAACAGCGCCTTCCAGGCCAGCTTGCCATGTTTGCCATGCGCCTCGGCGGCCAGGCGCAGGTTGCCCGGCACCCCGACGCTGCGACCGCCCGGGATCGCCTGCGGGACGGTCAGCGGCTTGCCATCGACGAAGAACCATTCGGGACCGGCGGCGAGCGGCGCGGTTTCGCGTCCGTCGATGGTTTCGACCGTCCCCCTGGCGTCGCCCAGTACCAGAAAGCCGCCGCCCCCGATGCCGGAGCTTTCGGGCTCGACCACGGTCAGGGCCAGCATGGTCGCGATTGCCGCGTCGGTTGCGCTGCCGCCCGCGCGCAGCATCGCTGCGCCCGCTTCGGCGGCGCGCGGATCGGCGGCGCTGACGATCCCGCCTGCGCCAACCAGCGCCGAATCGAGCTGGCCGATCGTCGCTGCGGCGCGCGGCGCGGGGGCGGGAACAACCGCGCAGGCAGAAAGCGCCAGCGCAAGAAACGGGACGGAAAGAAGTTTCAGCATCGCCGCCAAGGCTATGCGCTGCCGACCGCTTCGGCAATCGTGGAAAACCCGTCGCGCCGCATAAGCTTGAGCAAGCCGCGGTTGATCGCGCGGGGGAGGCCGGGCCCGGCATAGATCATTGCGCTGTAAAGCTGGACGAGGCTCGCCCCCGCACGGATGCGCGCCCAGGCGTCCTGGGCGCTCGCGATGCCGCCGACCCCGATCAGCGGGATTGCCCCGCCGCTGGCGCTGCGGAAATCGCGCAGGCGCTGCAAGGCGAGATCGCGCAGCGGCTCGCCCGAGAGCCCGCCTGCTTCCCCGGCATGACGCGAGCGCAGCGGAGGGCGCGACAGGGTGGTGTTCGAAACGATCAGCGCGTCCAGCTTGCGATGGATGGCGAGCCGACAGATCGCGTCGATGTCGGCGGGTTCCAGATCGGGGGCGAGCTTCAGGAACAGCGGCGGCCCCGCCCCCCCTGCATTTGGCGGGCGCGCATCCAGCACGGCATCGAGCAGCGCGGCCAGTGCGCCTTCGTCCTGCAAGGCGCGCAGGCCCGGGGTGTTGGGGCTGCTGATGTTGATCGTCAGATAGTCCGCCAGCGGGGCCATCCGCCGGACCATTGCAGCGTAATCGGCGATCCGGTCGGGCGAATCCTTGTTGGCCCCGACGTTCACGCCGACGATCCCTGCCCTGAGCGATTTCGAGGGTCCCTCCCGTGCCGCCAGTCGCGCCGCGACCGCCTCGGCCCCGTCGTTGTTGAACCCCATCCGGTTGATGACCGCGCGGTCCTCCACCAGCCGGAACAGGCGCGGGCGCGGATTGCCCGCCTGCGGCAGCGGCGTAACCGTGCCGATCTCGGCATAGCCGAACCCCAGCCGCAACAGCGCGTCGGGAGCCACGGCGTTCTTGTCATAGCCGGGTGCGATTCCCAGCGGGCCGGGGAACGATAGCCCCGCCAGTTCGACCTTCAGCGCCGGATCGATGCTCACCCGCGGCAGCGGCGCCGCCCGCAATACAGTCAGGCTCAAACCATGTGCGGTCTCGGCGTCGAGCGCGAACAGCGCGGGGCGGATCGTGCGAAACAGCATGGCCTGCGCCTATGCCAGCGGCAGGGGGCAGCGACAACGGCGCGGGGCTTCCAAAATGACAATCGTGTTGCAGTGCCTTAAATTTACACCAGAAATTTCGTTTCGGAGCCCTATTTTGTCGAATCCATACAATTCCCGGAGCCGGGCTTCGCCTAACAAACCCCTGCGACCCGAAGGGCTCGGTGCAGGAATGTATCGGGTTCTCCACTTAAAAGGGCGGTTCGGTCAATCGTGACCGAGCCGCCCTTCTTTTATCCGGCGCTTGCGGAGCGCTCCTGCGCTGCCTATCTAATCGGAGCGATTCGGTCCGATTAGCGGGCCGCGCGGAAAGCTGGGCTTATGCGCTTGTCCAATATGGCCGATTACGCGGTGGTGACGATGGCCGCCGCCGCGCGCCATTGCGGCGGAACGCGGACCAGTTCGGCCGAGCTGGCGGCGGAAACCGGACTTCCCGCCGCGACGGTGCAGAAGCTGGTCAGCAAGCTCTCTGCGGCGGGCCTGCTGCGGTCCTCGCGCGGTTCGGGCGGCGGGCTTAAGCTGGCGCGCCCGGCAGCGGCAATCAGCCTGGCCGACATCGTCGAGGCGGTCGAAGGCCCGATCGCACTGACCTCCTGCGTCGAGACCGGCCGCCACGATTGCGGGCTGGAACAGGCCTGCGCGGTCCGCCCGCACTGGGGTGTGGTCAACGAAGCCGTGCGCGGCGCATTGGCGGATGTGCCGCTGACAAGGCTGGCGATGCTCGAACCGGCTGGAGTGACAGCATGACCGATCAGGTGATTCTCAAGGATAATCCTCAGCGCGACCAGGCCGCGCGCGATGCGGCGGATCGGGTTGCTGACTATGAGCATGGCTGGTCGTCGGAAATCGAGCAGGAGTTCGCCCCCAAGGGCCTGTCCGAAGACACCGTCCGGTTCATCAGCGCCAAGAAGAACGAGCCCGACTGGATGCTCGAATCGCGGCTCAAGGCGTTCCGCCACTGGCTGACCATGACCCCGCCCGACTGGGCCAAGCTCAATGTCCCGCCGATCGACTATCAGGACGCCTATTACTACGCCGAACCCAAGGCCAAGCCCAAGCTGGGCAGCCTCGACGAGGTCGATCCCGAGATCCTGCGGGTTTACGAAAAGCTCGGCATTCCGCTTGAGGAGCAGAAGTTTCTCGCGGGCGTCGAGGGCGCGCGAAAAGTCGCGGTCGATGCGGTGTTCGATTCGGTCAGCGTCGCCACCACGTTCCGCAAGGAGCTGGAATCCGCCGGGGTGATCTTCCGCGCGATTTCGGAGGCAGTGCGCGAATACCCCGAGCTGGTCCGCCGCTGGCTCGGCAAGGTCGTGCCGATGCATGACAACTACTTTGCCGCATTGAACTGTGCGGTCTTTTCGGACGGCACCTTCGTCTACATCCCCGAGGGGGTGCGCTGCCCGATGGAGCTGAGCACTTATTTCCGCATCAATGCCGAGAATACCGGCCAGTTCGAACGCACGCTGATCGTCGCCGACAAAGGCAGCTATGTCAGCTACCTCGAAGGCTGCACCGCGCCGATGCGCGACGAAAACCAGCTCCACGCCGCCGTGGTCGAACTGGTCGCGCTCGACGATGCCGAGATCAAGTATTCGACCGTGCAGAACTGGTACCCCGGCAACGCCGAGGGACTGGGCGGGATCTACAACTTCGTCACCAAGCGCGCTTTGTGCCAGGGCAAGCGCAGCAAGGTCAGCTGGACCCAGGTCGAGACCGGCAGCGCGATCACCTGGAAATACCCCAGCTGCGTCCTCAACGGCGACGACAGCGTGGGCGAATTCTACTCGGTCGCGGTGACCAACAATTATCAGCAGGCCGACACCGGCACCAAGATGATCCATAACGGCAAGCGCACCCGCAGCACCATTGTCAGCAAGGGCATCAGCGCGGGCAAGAGCAACAACACCTACCGCGGGCTGGTCCGCGTGGCACCGGGCGCAGAAGGCGTGCGCAACTTCACCCAGTGCGATTCGCTGCTGCTGGGCGGCGAGTGCGGCGCGCATACCGTGCCGTATATCGAGGTCCGCAACCCCACCGCGCAGATCGAACATGAGGCGACCACCAGCAAGATTTCCGACGACCAGCTGTTCTACGCCATGCAGCGCGGGCTGGGGCAGGAGGAAGCGGTAACGCTGATCGTCAACGGGTTTGCCAAGGAGGTGTTGCAGCAACTGCCGATGGAGTTCGCGGTAGAAGCGCAGAAGCTGCTGGGGATTAGTCTGGAAGGGAGTGTGGGATGAAAAACGCTGCTTCCTTTTTTCTGGCTGTCGCCGCATTGCCCATGCTGGCGGGGTGCGGCGAGACCGGAAGCGCGGCGAAGGACAAGGCTGTCGAAGAAGCCAAACAATTGATCGACGAGACCAAGATCGCCGGTCTGCTGACGGCCGAAGCCAAATTTGCACTGGGCGCGTTCGAACAGGATATTCGCGCGCAAATCGCTGCCCACAAGGCACAATTTGGCGCGCTGCCGCAAAGCTATGCCGAGCTGAAATCGCTGGCAGCGCCCAGCGCGCTGGCCACCGCGGCCGTCACCGATGCGCTGGCCGAACAAGTGCCGTTCGTGCGGCGCGAAACGCTGGAACAGGTCGCGACGCGCTTTGTGGCAGCGACCGAGAAACGGATTTTCGACCAAGTGGTCGCGCAGGACGCGCCGCCGGGTGGCGAGGGCAACGCGCGATGACGAACGAGGACTTAAGATGACCATGCTGAAGATTGATAACCTTCACGCCACGGTTGGCGGTGTCAGCGGACCCAGGCCGATCCTCAAGGGCCTCTCGCTCACCGTCAACGCGGGGGAGATTCATGCGATCATGGGGCCGAACGGGGCGGGGAAATCGACGCTGGCCTATGTGCTGGGCGGGCGGCCGGGGTATGAGGTTACGGGGGGTTCGGTCCACTTTTCCCCCCTCCCGCGGGAGGGGGATCAGTCCATCGACCTGCTCGCACTCGCCCCGCACGAGCGCGCTGCCGCCGGGCTGTTCCTGGGTTTCCAGTATCCGGTCGAAATCCCCGGCGTGTCGTTCGTCCAGTTCCTGCGCGAATCGCTCAATTCGCAGCGCAAGGCGCGCGGCGAGGCACCGCTGTCGGGGGGCGAGTTCCTCAAGCTGGCGCGCGAACAGGCGGCGTTGCTCAGGTTCGACATGGAGATGCTCAAGCGCCCGGTGAACATGGGTTTCTCGGGCGGCGAGAAAAAGCGCGCCGAGATGGTCCAGATGGGCATCCTCGATCCGACGTTCGCGGTGCTCGACGAGACGGACTCAGGCCTCGACATCGATGCGCTGCGCGTGGTCGGCGACGGGATCAACGCGATCATGCGGCAAAAGGCGGGGGGGCCCAACAAGGGCGTGCTGCTGATCACGCACTACCAGCGGCTGCTCGACTATGTGCGGCCCGATTTCGTCCACATCCTCTCGGACGGGCGGATCGTGAAGACCGGCGGGCCGGAACTGGCGTTGCAGCTCGAAGCCGAAGGTTACGAGGCGGTGGCGGCGTGACCGCCCTCGCCCTCCCTACCCGGCGCGACGAGGATTTCCGCTATGCGGACCTCGCCGCGCTCGCGCCGTTGTGGCCGGTCGCGGTGGAGGCGATCGACGTTGCGGCGGGCGAATCCGGCGCGCTGACCATCGTTGCCAGCGCCGATGCGCCGGTGCGCTCGCTGGCTATCACGCTCGGCGCAGGGGCGCGGTTCGACTTGCGCATCCTCAACGCCGGGCTCGCCTATGGCCGGATCGGGCTGACCGTCACTCTGGGCGAAGCGGCTGACTTCGCGCTCGGCGCGGCGCAACTGGGACGGGGGAGCGAAACGCTCGAGATCGTCTCGACCGTCCACCATGCTGCACCCAATGCGACCAGCCGCCAGGTCATCCGCTCGGTGCTCGCCGGAGCCGCCACCGGGACCTATCTCGGCAAGGTCGCGGTCGCGCGCGGAGCCGACGGGACCGATGCGGGGCAATCGGTGCGTGCGATGCTGCTCGATCGCACCGCGACCGCCAACGCCAAGCCCGAACTTGAAATCTACGCCGACGATGTCAAATGCGCGCACGGCTGCGCGGTGGGTGAGCTGGATGCGAACGCGCTGTTTTACATGGCCAGCCGCGGGATTGCGCCGGCCGAGGCCAAGCGGCTGATGTTGCAGGCGTTCATCGCCGAGGCCTTCGTCGGCGCGGCGGACGAGGCGGCGCTGACCGAAGCGGCGCTCGCGCGGCTGGGGGAACTGGTGTGAGCCTCGTTTTCGCCCCATCGCTCACCCGCGCGGACGACTTCCCCGGCCTCCACAACGCAGACGGCAGTCGCTGGCACTATCTCGATACCGCCGCCACCGCGCAAAAACCGCAGGCGGTGATCGATGCGGTTTCCCGGGCAATGGGAACCGATTACGCCACGGTCCATCGCGGGGTCTATTCGCGCTCGGCCGAGATGACGCTGGGCTACGAGGCGGCGCGGCGGCGGGTCGCGGGGTTCATCGGCGGGGCGGAGGACGAAATCGTCTTCACCCGCGGCGCGACCGAGGCGATCAACCTGGTCGCCTACCAATACCCCGACAAGGGCAGGGTGCTGCTCAGCCAGCTCGAGCATCATTCCAACATCGTGCCGTGGCAGCTCGCGGGCTGGCAGGTCGATGTCTGCCCGCTGACGGCGGATGGCCGGATCGATCTCGACGCCGCCAAAGCCATGCTGACCCCCGACCACGCGATGGTCGCGTTCGCGCATGTTTCCAACGTGCTTGGCTCGCGACTCGACGCGCGCCGCGCCGCCGATCTGGCACATGCAGTGGGTGCCAAGCTGCTGCTCGACGGGTGTCAGGCTGTGCCGCGCATCGCCGTCGATGTTGCGGCGCTCGATTGCGATTTCTACGTCTTTTCCGCACACAAGCTTTACGGCCCGACCGGGGTCGGGGCGCTGTGGGGCCGGGCCGAACTGCTCGCAGCGATGCCGCCGTGGCAGGGCGGCGGCGCGATGATCGAGCGGGTGACCTTCGAGCGCACCACCTACCTCCCCCCGCCCGCGCGGTTCGAGGCGGGCACCCCGGCGATCGTCGAGGCGATCGGGCTGGCAGCGGCGATCGATTATGTGGAAAGCATCGGGCTGGAAGCGATCGATGCGCATGAGACCGAGCTTGTGCGCCTGACCCGCGACGGGCTGCGGCGGCTCAACGCGGTCACGCTGTTCGGGCCGGAGGATTCGGCGGGGATCGTCAGCTTCGCGCTCGAAGGGGTGCATCCGCACGACCTCGGCACCATATTGGACGAGGGCTCCCAAGATTATGGGCGGGTCGCGATCCGCGCCGGGCATCACTGCGCCCAACCGCTGATGGAACACCTCGGCGTGCCCGCCACCGCACGCGCGAGTTTCGGATTGTACAGCACTGAGGACGACGTCGCGGCGCTGCTGCGCGGGATCGAACGGACGATGAGGATTTTTCGATGAGCGAGGAATTGATGGTCGAACAGGTCGATGCGGTCGCTCCGCCGCCGCGTGCCCGAGTCGATATGGGCGTCGAAGATGTCGAAACGCCCGCCGCCAAGCTTGATCGCAAACGCGACTATCTTGAAGGTTTCCTCGCTGCCAAGCCCGAAGGCCTCAACCCCGGCGTGCCCGGGGGTGAGCTTTACGAGAACGTCGTCGCCGCGCTGAAGGAGATTTTCGATCCGGAAATCCCGGTCAACATTTACGATCTCGGGCTGATCTACGGGGTCGAGGTCGACGCCGAGAGCGCCGTGGTGGTGACCATGACGCTGACCACGCCGCATTGTCCGGTTGCCGAATCGATGCCTGCCGAGGTCGAAATGCGCGTCGCCGCGGTGCCCGGCGTGCGCGATGCCGAGGTCAATCTGGTATGGGACCCGGCGTGGGACCCGGCCAAGATGTCCGACGAGGCCCGGCTCGAACTGGGGATGCTGTGATGCCAAACTCTTCGATAAACATTGAAACCAAAGTGCGCGCGCGCCCCGCCGCAGTCCTGCTAACCCCGGCCGCCGAGGCGCGGATCGCCGATCTGATGGCGCGCTCGCCCGATAACGCCATCGGGGTCAAGCTTTCCACGCCGCGCCGGGGCTGTTCGGGCCTCGCCTATTCGGTCGACTACGTCAGCGAGGCCGTGCCGTTCGACGAACGGATCGAGACGCCGGGCGGCACCTTTTTCATCGATGGCGGCTCGGTGTTGTACCTCATCGGCTCGACGATGGACTGGCAGGACGACGATTTCACCGCCGGGTTCGTGTTCGCCAACCCCAACGCCAAGGGTGCCTGTGGCTGCGGCGAGAGCTTTACGGTATAACCGCGCGATGCCCCGCAAGGACATTCCTTTCCCAGCCGTCGGCAAGCGCCTCAAATCCACGAGCCCGTGGAAGTTCTGGTTCGGGTTCAAAGCTTTTAGAGGACCGCCACCCCGCAAACCTCGGGGGAGCGCTCCGGCGATGGCCGAACCTCCGTGCGGCCCGGTTCCTTTGCAAGGCGGGGCTGCCACTCCGCTCGAGTTCAAAAACTAACGCCCCCGCAGCGCCGTGACACACGCCGCGCGATCGGTGTCGCGGCCATCGAGTAAGCGCGCGTCGATATAGGTCGTCTGCGGCTCTCGCCCCGGCGCGGAGGGATAGAGGTAGGCGTCGAGAACGCATGGCTGTCCGCTGAATTGCAGCTTGCGCGCATCGCCCTCGATAATGTCGAGCCGGGCCGGGCCGAACAACCGGGTCAACGCGGCAGCATTCGCGCCGATCACGCTTTCGAGCCCCGGCAGCGCCAGCGGCACCGCCGTGCGCGAAGGCTTGCGTGATGGCCGCGCGCGGGTCGGCGCGGCGGTAGTCGTGGCTGCGGGCTGGGCACCGGCGGGGGTCGATCGGGCGGGCGGTACGGTGTTCGCGCAGCCCGTGAGAAGCAGTGCCCCCATCGCCATGATGGCAGTTCTCATGGCGCTGTCCTTCTGCGATGGACCAGATGGGTCGCCATTGCCGCGCCGAGCACCGGGGCGAGCAAGTTTATCAGCGGCACGGTCAGCAGCACCACCACCACCCCGCCCAGGACGGCGCGGGTCAGCGCGCCCGGGAGTGCCGACCCGGCATGGCGCAAGGCAACTATGTCACTCAATTCGCGGCCCAGCAACACCGCGTTGACCAGTCCGAACACCACCGCGGGCCCTATCGCGGTGGGTAACAGCAGCAGCGCCACCGGCAGCGCGGCGAGGTTATACAGCAGCGCGCGGATCAACCCGCGCAGGCCGTTGCGCACCTCCTCGGCCAGCCCCAGCTTGCGCGCGGAGGCGGCTGCAGCCGGATAGTGCTGCGCCTCGACCGCCGCGACCACCTCGTCGGCGAACAATTGGAGCACCGCCAGCGCGACCAGCCGGAACAGCAGCCACCCCGCCAGCAGTGTCAGCACCACCGCGAGCAGCGCGCGCAATCCGTCGCTCGTTCCAGAGTTCGCATCCAGCCCCGCCCAGGCCAAGGCCGGGCCAAGCCCGAGCCAGCCCAGTGCGCCGAGGCCCGCGAATATGACCAGCGTCAAGGCCACGCTCTTGCCGAGTACCGACAGGATGCGGCGGTCGCCCAGCTGGGCGACCGCGAGGGTGAAGGCGGACAGCATTGCACTCGCGAATCGGCCTCTATCGCTTGCCTGTCAATTGGATGGCGGTTAGGCGCGCGCCTTCCCCGACCGAGCGAGACCCTTCCAATGCCCACTATTGATGTCATCGCCATCGGCAACGCCATCGTCGATGTCATGGCCCCCGCCGACGAGGCCAGCATCGAACGGCTCGGGCTGGCCAAGGGCGGGATGACGCTGGTCGACACCGCGCGCGCCCAGGAACTGTACGACGCGATGGGCCCGGCCAAGGAAATCAGCGGCGGTTCGGCGGCGAACACGCTGGCCGGGCTGGCTGCGCTGGGCGCTAGCTGCGGGTTTATCGGCCAGGTCGCCGACGACCAGCTTGGCGAGGTTTTCGCGCACGATATCCGCGCGGCCGGGATCGCGTTCGAAACCCCGGCACGCCCCGGCCAGCCGCCGACCGCGCGCTGCCTGATCTTCGTCACCCCCGACGGCCAGCGGACGATGAACACCTTTCTGGGAGCGTCGCAATTCCTCCCCGCCACCGCGCTGGACGAAGCCGCGATCGCCTCGGCCAAGATTCTCTATCTCGAAGGCTACCTGTGGGACCCCGAGGAACCGCGCGCGGCGATGCGCCGGGCGATCGACGCAGCGCGCGGCGGCGGCGCGAAAGTGGCCTTCACCTTGTCCGACGCCTTCGTGATCAGCCGCCACGGTGACGACTTTCGCACCCTGATCGATACCGGCCAGATCGACATCCTGTTCGCCAACCACGTCGAACTCGCCGCGCTGACCGGGCTGGACGATTTCGAGGCCGGCCTCGCCGCGCTGGCCCCCAAGGTGCCGGTGCTGGTGGTGACCTGCGGCGCGGAAGGCGCGGTGGTGCTGAGCGCTGGTGACCGCGCGGGGGTGCCGGCCGAGCCGATCGCCAAGGTTGTCGACACAACCGGCGCGGGCGACCTGTTCGCCGCCGGGTTCCTCGCGGGCCACGTTGCAGGCAAGGACCTGGAAACCTGCCTGACGATGGGCGCGGTCGCGGCGGCAGAGATCATCTCACATTACGGGGCAAGGCCCGAGGCGGATTTGCAGGCGCTGGTGGCAGCGCGGTTGGGGTGAACGGCCCGGGTTTCGACAGGCTCAGCCCGAACGGTGTTGTTGCAGGTTAATTCTCAGTTTCCCTCAGGCTGAGCCGGTCGACCGCAGGTCAACCCGCCGCGTCCTCGCGCTCCACCTCGCGCCACCCGATGTCTCGGCGGCAGAACCCGCCCGCAAAATCAATCTGGTCGACCGCCGCGTAGGCCGCCGCCTGCGCCTCGCGCACGCTGCCGCCGCTCGCGGTGACATTGAGGACGCGGCCGCCGTTGGCGACCAGTGTTCCATCCGCTGCCAGTGCGGTTCCGGCGTGGAACACTTGCGCGCCCGCCGCTTCGGCGAGGCCAATTCCAGCGATGTGGCCGCCCTTGCTCGGCGTGCCGGGATAGCCGTGCGCGGCCATCACCACGGTGAGCGCGGTCTCGCTCGAAAAGCGCGGCGGGTCCAGCGCGGCCAGCCGGTTCTCGGCGCAGGCCAGCAGCAGTTCGGCAAGGTCGCTTTGCAGCCGCAGCATCAGCACCTGGCATTCGGGATCGCCAAAGCGGGCGTTGTATTCGATCAGCTTGGGCCCCTCGCGGGTCAGCATCAGCCCGGCATAGAGCACCCCCGAATAGGGCATTCCGGCTTCGGCCATCGCGCGCACGGTGGGGGCCACGATCCGCTGGATCGCCTCGGCCTCGAGCGCGGGGGTCAGCACGCGGGCGGGACTATAGGCCCCCATCCCGCCGGTGTTGGGGCCGGTATCGCCCTCGCCGACACGTTTGTGGTCCTGCGCCGAGCCGAACGGGACGATCGTCGCGCCGTCGGTCAGTGCGAAGAAGCTGGCCTCCTCGCCTTCGAGAAATTCCTCGATCACCACTTCGGCGCCCGCCCCAAGCGCATTTGGCCCGAACTGCCCGGCGAACATGTCAGCCAGCGCGGCTTCGGCCTCGGCCAAGGTTGCGGCGATCACCACGCCTTTGCCCGCCGCCAGCCCGTCGGCCTTGATGACGACCGGAAGCGTAAAGTCGCCCAGCGCCGCGCGGGCGGCGTCCAGGCTCTCCGCGCGGACATAGGCGGCGGTCGGGATACCCGCCCGCGTGCACAAATCCTTGGTGAAGCCCTTGGAGCCCTCCAGCTGAGCGGCGGCGCGCGAGGGGCCGAACACCGGCACCCCGGCGGCGCGCAAGGTATCGGCCAGCCCATCCACCAGCGGCGCTTCGGGGCCGATCACCACCAGCCCGATCGCCTGCTGGGTGCAGAACGCCACCATTGCGCGGTGATCGGTGGCGTCGAGTGCAACGCAGGTCGCATGGCGCGCGATCCCCGGATTGCCTGGCGCAGCCCACAGCCGCCCGCACAGCAGCGATTGCGTCAGCTTCCACGCCAGCGCATGTTCGCGCCCGCCCGCGCCCAGCAGCAGGATATTCATGTGGTAAGAAGCCCTTCAGTGCCAGACCCAATGCCTGACGACGACAGCGCGCTCCTAGCCGCGAGCCGCCCCGGCGACAACGCCGAGCCGCTGACCGTTACCGAACTGTCCGGCCAGCTCAAACGCACGGTGGAGGACCGCTTCGGCTTCGTCCGGCTGCGCGGCGAGCTTTCGGGGGTCAAGCGCGCCGCTTCGGGCCACCTCTATTGCAGCCTCAAGGACGAAGGCGCGCGGATCGATGGGATCATGTGGCGCGGCGGGGCGCAGCGGCTGGCGTTTGTGCCCGAGGACGGGATCGAGGTCGTGGTTTCGGGCAAGCTCACGACCTATCCGGGCCGCTCGACCTATCAGATCGTGATCGAGCGGATGGAGATTGCGGGCGAGGGCGCACTGCTCGCGCTGCTCGAAAAGACCCGCCAGCGCCTCGCCGCCGAGGGCCTGTTCGATCCCGGGCGCAAGCGTCCGCTGCCCTATCTGCCGCGCGTCATCGGGGTGGTCACCTCGCCGACCGGGGCGGTGATCCGCGACATCCTCCACCGGCTGGCGGATCGCTTTCCGACCCGCGTGCTGGTCTGGCCGGTACTGGTCCAGGGGCAGGGCTCGGCAGCACAGGTCGCGGCGGCGGTGCGCGGGTTTTCGGAGCTTTCAGCCGAAGGCCCGATCCCGCGCCCCGATCTGGTCATCGTCGCGCGTGGCGGCGGGTCGATCGAGGACTTGTGGGGGTTCAACGAGGAGGAAGTCGTCCGCGCGATTGCCGCCTCGACGATTCCGGTGATCTCCGCCGTGGGGCATGAGACCGATACCACGCTGGCCGATCACGCCGCCGATCGCCGCGCCCCGACGCCCACTGCCGCCGCCGAACTGGCGGTGCCGGTCCGCGCCGAACTGGCCAACCAGATTGCCGAACTGGCGCTGCGGCAACGGCGCGGGCAGGCGCGGGTGCTGAGCCTGGCGCGTGAGCGGCTGGCGGCGCGCGGCGAGCGGCTGCCCGCGCCGCAAACGCTGCTGGCCGCCAAGGCGCAGCGGCTTGACGAGCTGGGCGAGCGATTGCGGCGCGGCCTGGCGCACCGCACCGAAGTTGCGCGCACTGCGCTTGCGAGAGACGCCGGGGCTCTGCGGCCCGCGTTGCTGGCCAATCTGGTGCGGCGCTCGGGTGAGCGGCTGGCAGCGGTACGCCTGCGGCCCGATGCGATTTACCGCCACATCGCTGAGGCGCGCACGCGGATCGCCGCGCTCGACCGGCTGCGCCGCTCGCTCGATCCGCGCGCGCCGCTGCAACGGGGCTATGTGCTGGTGACCGGGCCCAATGGGCAAGTGGTCAAAACCCGCGCGGCGGCGGCGCGGCTGGCGGCGCTGCGGCTCGAATTCGGCGATGGCGAGCTGCCGGTAACGCCTTCCGTTACCCCCGCCGGGACGCGTGTGCCCAGGCCCAGGCCATCCGCAGCCCAGGGCGATTTGTTCTGAGCGCGTTTGTTTTGAGAGCGGGGTTTTGCTAGACTGCCTGCCATGTTGATGACCCCCCGCGATCGCACTGCACGGCTCCACTACCAGCCTAACGGCTTCCGCGTGCTCAGCCCCGGCGATCACGTGACCTGCGCGGTCAGCGGCGCGAAGGTTCCGCTCGATCTGCTGCGCTATTGGAGCGTCTCGCGGCAGGAGCCCTATGCCAGCGCCGAACTGTCGACCCGGCGCGCTCTCGGGGAAGCGTGAGCGTCGAGGCGTGAGGAGATCAGCTTTCGCTGTGGCGTTGCTGGCAGTTTTGACTGCCGGTCCGGCCAGCTCGCAACTTGCTCCGAGTATCGCCCCCGCCCCCGCCCCGGCCCCCGCCCCGGCCCCCGCCACGTTCGCCTATGCGGGCGAATTGACCCAGGGCGGCTGGCTGCGCGGCACCGTTGCGGGGGGAACCGTGGCGCTGACCCTCGATGGCGCGCCGGTCGAGTTCGCTGGCGATGGCCGCTTCCTTGTCGCATTCGATCGCGATGCCGGGCCCTCCGCCATGCTCATCGCGACGCTCGGCGATGGGTGGATCGTCACCGCCCCGCTGACCATCGCGCCGCGCGCCTGGCGGATCGAGCACATCGCGGCCGACCCGCGTCCCGGCGCGGTGCCGAGCGAGGAATACCTCCGCCGCCGCGCCATCGAACTCGAACGGATCAACGCCGCGCGGCGCATCGTCAGCGGCAGCCAGGGCTGGCGGCAGGACTTCATCTGGCCCGCCAAAGGCCGCATCTCGGGCCGGTTCGGCTCACAGCGGGTCTATCGCGGCCAGCCGGGCAGCTATCATTCGGGAATCGACATCGCCCCAGGTGCCAATGGCGGGGCCAGCGGCACGCCGTTCGTCGCCCCTGCGGACGGGGTGGTGATCCTCGCGGCGGAAAGCCCCTTCACGCTTGAGGGCAACCTGCTGATGATCGATCACGGCAACGGCCTCAACTCTGCTTTCCTGCATTGCTCAGAGCTGGCGGTGCGCGAGGGCGAGACCGTACGGCGCGGGCAGTTCGTCGGCCGCATCGGTGCGACCGGGCGCGCCACCGGCCCACACCTGCACTGGTCGCTCAAGTGGCACGCCGCGCGGCTCGCCCCGATCCTGTTCACCGGACCGATGAATTAAGCCGTGCATCCGAACGGCCGCGCACGAATAAGCCCGCATAACCCGTAGTAATTGAAATTAAATGTTAACAAAGGGCTCGCCTGGGCAATGGACGTGCAAGTCGTTTGCCAGGCGGATTGCCGGGCCGCGCCGAGCGATCGTTGCGATAGTAACATAATCGCAACACTGCCCGCGAGAATCGCCCGCCTGGCAATCTAGAGCTTTGATCGCCCGGTTCAATTCAGCCACATCGGGCAATCTGTTTTCGGGCCAGAATCCGTCGACCAGTCGCTCAAGGCGCTGGCAAGGTGGATCAACCCTCCCGGAAATTGCGTGCAACTTCAAACCTGAGGCGGGCTTCCAGCTCGCGAACAGAGGGACTGACATCGTGAAAACCACTTCGCTTCTGCGGCTTGCCGCCGCGCCCGGCGCGCTCGCCATTGCTGCTTTCGCCACGCCCGCCCTCGCCCAGGAACCCGCCGAGACGGCGTGCATCGACAGCGACAACGACGGGGTCTGCGATCCCGCCACCAGCGCCGACGGCACCGCTGCAAGCGGCGCAATCGTCGTCACGGGTTCGCGTATTCGCCGCCCCGACGAATTTTCGACCACCGAGCCGATCACCGTCATCACTGCGGATGAAATCACCCAGTCGGGCTTCAACAGCGCGACCGACGCCTTGCAGAGCACGGCGGTCACCGCGGGTGCGGGGCAGATCAACAACTTCTTCGGCGGCTTCGTCACCGCTGGCGGCACCGGCGCCAACACTCTGGGCCTGCGCAACCTCGGCCCGGCGCGTACGCTGATCCTGCTCAACGGCCGCCGCATTGCCCCGGCCGGTACGCGCGGCAACGTCCTCGCGGCCGACCTTAACGTGCTGCCGACCGCGATCGTCGAGCGGATCGAAGTCCTCAAGGCAGGCGCATCGTCGATCTACGGTTCGGACGCGGTCGCGGGCGTGGTCAACATCATCACCGATGCGCAGACCCGCGGCCTGACGATCGACGCGCAGGTCAATGTTCCCGAAGTCGGCGCAGGCGTCGACAAGCGCATATCGGCAACGTTCGGCTTCGACTCCGATCGTCTTAACCTCATCGGCTCGATCGAGTACCGCAAGCGTGACGCGCTGCGGCTCAACGACCGCGGCTTCACCAAGTGCCCGATCGGCGGCTTCCTGACAGGCGAAGGCGCGCCGTTCGGATCGGACGATAGTTTCGGCTTCGACGGCACTCCGTGCTTCACTCTCGATAACGGCGGCGTTACCATCAACACGCTCGGCCTGCCGACGCGGAGTGGGATCAGTCGCACCACAGGCCTGCCCGGCAATTTCAGCCGCTTTGTCCCGGCTCCGGGAACTGGCGGAGGCACGCCAGGCTTTCAGGGTGTCGATTTCTACAGCCGCGACACCTTCGATCCGGCCAGCCAGGAAGAAGAGCTGATCACCCCGACCGAAATCTACACCGGTTTCCTTTCCGGCTCTTACGAACTCAACAGCTTTGGCAATTCCGAAATCTACGGCGAAGTGCTGGCCACCCGCCGCAAGTCGTCATCGCTGCTGTATCGCCAGCTGTCGCTCGATTACCTGCGCGGCAGCCCGCTGCTCCCGGTCGAATTCCGCAACGGGGGCTTCGCCAACCCGACCAATACGTCGAGCGGACAGGTCATCGCGGCGCGTGCCTTCATCGGCTACGGCCTGACCGACTCGAGGCAGGAAGTCGATTATGTCCGGGCGGGCGGCGGCCTGCGCGGGGACTTCTTCCTCGATGGCTGGCGCTATGATGCCTATGTCGGAAAGTCGTGGACCGATGGCAGCTATGGCATCGACTCGTTCCTGGTCGATCGCCTGGCGACCTCGCTCAACGTCGTCCAGAATGCCAACGGGTCGTTCAGCTGCGCCGCCCAGGCGTCGGTTGCCAACTGCGTTGCCGCACCGGCGCTGACCGCCGGGGTGATCGGCGGACAGCTTCCACAAAACTTCCGCGATTACATCGTCGACTATGTTGTCGGCACCACGGTGTTCCGTGAGACCACCGCAGCTTTCGCCATCGACGGTCCGCTGTTCGCCCTGCCCGGCGGTGACGTGCAACTCGCGCTCGGCCTCGAGTATCGCAAGCAGAAGATCGACGATTCGCCGCCCGAAGATTCGCAGCGTGGCAATCTGTTCGGCCTGACCGCAGCGGTTCCGACCCGCGGAACCGACAACGTCAAGGAAGTGTTCGGCGAAATCTTCGTGCCGGTGCTTTCGAACCGTGCGTTCTTCGAGAACCTGAGCTTCAACGCCTCGGCGCGTTACACCGACTACGCTTCCTACGGCAGCGACGAGACCTACAAGATCGCCGGTGAGTGGGAATTCTTCCCGGGCTTCGGGATCCGCGGCAGCTACGGCACCTCGTATCGGGCCCCTGCCCTGTCGGAGCAGTTCCTCGGCGCGACCAGCGGGTTCATCGGGGCGGGTAACGATCCTTGCGACGCGGACGGCTTCCCGGCCAACGTCGCCACCTACAGCACCACCCAGCAGATCCGGGCGGCCAACTGCGCGGCGATTGGCATCAATGTCGCGACCTTCCAGCAGAACAGCGGCATCACCTCGTTCACCCGGGGTGGCGCAGAAACCGGGCTCGCGGCGGAAACGTCGACCAACTGGTCGATCGGTGCGGTCGTGCAGCCCAAGTTGTCGGAGACGGTATCCATCAGCCTCGCGCTCGACTATTTCAACATCAAGGTGAAGGACGGCGTATCTTCGCTCGGTGGTGGAGCGATCATCAACCGTTGCTACAGCGCGGCCGATTTCAATCCGGCCGAGGGTTTCTGCCGGTTCGTGACTCGTGATGGCAACCAGGTCATCACGGTCACCAGTGGGTTCGTGAACCTGTCGACCGATGTGGTTAAGGGTTTCGAGTTCACCGGCCGGGTTGCGGGCGACCTGTTTGGCGGTCGCCTGACTCTCAACGCCAACGTCACCAAGTACACCGAACAGTCGGACAAGGTGTTCCAGGAGGAATTCCTGCTCGACGCTAATGGCACGCTGAATAACCCCGATTGGGTCGGATCGTTCGATGCGACCTATCGCAACGGGCCGGTCACGTTCCGCTACGGTCTGGAGTGGCTGGACAGCAGCTCGGGCACCTATGACTTCTTCGCCACGAGCCGTCAGACCGGCATGGTCGACGAAGCGCGCGCGCAATCGTTCCGCGATAGCCAGATCCTCGAGACGAAGGATTATTTCCTTCACTCGGCGTCGATCCAGTTCGATATCGCCGAAGACTATGAGTTCACGGTCGGCGTGCGGAACCTGTTCGATCGCAATCCGCCGCAGGTCTCGGCGGGCGTGACCACGATCGGCAACGCGCCGCTTTACTCGGGTTACGATTATACCGGCCGTCAGTTCTTCGTGAACACGACGTTCAAGTTCTGATCGCACAAGCCCCGCGCCGGTCGCGGAGCCAGGTACTAAAAGGGAGAGGCCCCGGGAAACCGGGGTCTTTTCTCATTTCGGCGCAGAGCACCTGCGGGGCTTGCTTGAAGGGCTGGTTACAACCGTAACAATGTTGCACCGCGCCGTGGGCACTGTGATAACCATGCAACAGGCGGACGACTAAACTGCCCGCAGCCGCGCAATTCCTTTGAACGTGGCGGGTCCATCGGTCATTGCCCACCAATCCGAAAAAGCCCCTACCGGGTCCGTGCGTGCGTCGCGGACCTCCGTGGCTACGGGGCAACATTATCCCGCGGGCCGAACAGAGGGACTGATCCGTGATCACCACTTTCAAGAAATCGGTGCTTTTCAGCGCTACCTGCCTCCAGCCGCTCGCCCTCGTCGGCGGTGCCGCCGCGATGCTCGCCGCAGTCCCCGCCTTTGCGCAGGACGCTGACCCGCAGGCCGAAGTCACCGAGGACGATCGCAACACGATCGTCGTCACCGGCTCGCTGATCCAGAACCCCAACCTGGTCCAGGCCAATCCGGTCAACGTCACCACAGCCGATCAGATCGAACTCAAGCAGTCGAACACCGCCGAAGAAGTTCTGCGTGAAATCCCGGGCATCGTCGCCAACATCGGCAACTCGGTGAACAACGGCAACGGCGGCAATTCCTACGTCGATCTGCGCGGCCTCGGCTCGAACCGCAACATCGTGCTGCTCGATGGCAACCGCATGGTCCCCGCCGATCTGGGCGGCCGGGTCGATCTCAACAACATCCCGCTGGCGCTGATCAGCCGGGTTGACGCGCTGACCGGCGCGGCGGTGACCACTTATGGTGCCGACGCGATCACCGGCGTGATCAACTTCGTCACGAAAAAGGATTTCGCGGGGGTCGACATCAGCCTCGGCAACCAGATCACCGAAGAAGGCGACGGCAATTACTTCCGCGCCGACATGACGATCGGCGCCAACTTCGACGACGGTCGCGGCAACGCGGTGCTGAGCGTCGGCTATCAGGAATCGGACCCGGTGTTCCAGGGCGATCGCGATTTCTCGGCGTTCAACGTCAGCAGCTTCTCGGGCACTTTCGGCGGTTCGGGCACTTCGATCCCGTCGCGCTTCTCGGGCACCCGCCCGCTGGTTGGCGGCACCATCAATCGGACTCCTGCGTTCACGCAGACCGGCGTCGATGCCATGGGCCGGCCGATCCTGACCGCGGACCCCGCTGGTTCTGGCAACGGCGGCGTGCGGCAGGTTGATGCAGCTGGCGCGGCGGTTCCCACTTTCGCGCGGTTTAACTTTGCTCCGTTCAACGTGTTCCAGGTGCCGTTCAAGCGCTATAACATCTTCGCCCAGGCTAACTACGAAGCCAGCGACAACGTCGAGGTCTATACCCGCGGGCTGTTCACCAAGAACCAGGTCAAGACGATCATCGCGCCTTCGGGCTCGTTCGGCGGTACGGTCGATATCAACCTCAACAACCCGTTCCTCCCCGCGACGCTGCGCAACCAGTTCTGCGCGTTCAATGTCGCCCCCAACGTAACCGGCGTTTCACCGACCGGAGCTTCGGTAGCCGGCCAGGTCGCCTTCACCCCGCGCTTCGATCAGGCCACCTGCGATGCAGCCGCGCTTGCGACGAGCGCCACCGATCCACGCTTCCGCACGGTCACCGCGACGCTCAATCGCCGTACCCCGGAAGTCGGTTCGCGGATCAGCGACTATCGCACGACGATCTTCGATTACCGGATTGGCGCCCGCGGCGCGATCACCGACACGATCGACTGGGACGTCTCGGGTGCCTATGGCGAATCCGAGAACGTCGCGGCGATCCAGAACTACACGCTTCAGTCGCGCTTCCGTCAGGCCTCGCTGGCCAACGGCACGCGGGCCAATCCGGTTTGCACGGTCACCACTGGCGGATGCGTCCCGGTCGATCTGTTCGGACCCGAGGGTTCGATTACACCGGCTGCCGCAGCGTTCCTGTCGGCCGACAGCACCACCATTGTCCGCACCACGCTGGCCCAGGCCCGCGCGGTCATCAACGGTGACCTCGGGATCACCCTGGGTGCCGACGTCGAGCCGGTTGGCTTCGCGCTGGGTGCGGAATACCGCAACTATGGCGCGCAGCAGTCATCGGATACCCTGGCGAAGGCCTCGGGTGAACTGGGCGGCGCCGGTGGCGCAGCCCCTGACATTGATGGCGCCTACGACGTCTACGAGGCCTACGGCGAGCTCGTCATTCCGGTGCTCGACATCCTGACCCTCGAAGCTGGCGCACGCTACTCGAAGTACCAGGTCGAAGGCGGTGGAAAGAGCAACACCTTCACCTACAAGGGCGGTGTAACCTTCGAGCCGGTCGACGGCCTGCGGTTCCGCGGTAATTACGCCCGCGCCGTCCGCGCGCCCAACATCTCCGAGCTGTTCACCCCGAACAACACCGTGCTGACCAGCCTCGGCACCGATCCATGCTCGGGCGCTGCACCGGTCGGCAATGCCAACCTGCGCGCTATCTGCCTTGCGCAGGGTGCACCGGCCGGCACGATCGGATCGATCCTCAACCCGACCGCGGCGCAGGCCAATATCACCACTGCGGGCAACCTCAACCTCGATCCTGAAAAGGCCGACACCTACACCCTGGGTGTGGTGTTCCAGCCGACCTTCATTCCGCGGTTCTCGATCTCGGCGGATTACTACAACATCAAGGTCAAGGACGTGATCGGCGCGCCGCTGCCGGGCGATCTGATCTCGGCTTGCTTCGGGGGCATTACTGCGGCCAGCGCTGCCAGCAGGGATTGCACGGTCATCCGCCGCAACCCGTTCACCGGCGGACTCGACGGAGATCCCTCGATCACCGGCGGCCTGTTCGCGCCGCTTGACAACCAGGGTCGGCTGTTCACCGACGGCATCGACGTAATCGCCAATTACCAGACCGATCTTGGGTTTGCCGAATGGGCGGTGAACTTCACCGGCAACTACACCTTCAACTCGAAGTTCAAGGCCACCCCGACCTCGCTCAACCGCGAGTGCGTCGGCTTCTTCTCGTCGAACTGCTCGTTCACCTCATCGCTTCAGCCGAAGTACCAGTGGAGCCTGCGCAACACGTTCACCGTCGACAATGTCGATCTTTCGTTCCTGTGGCGCCACCTCGACGGCTTCGAGCAGGAGCCGGACGATATCGCCAATGGCAACGGGCCGACTTTCGTGGGCACCCTGCCGACGACAGGCGGCAACGCATTCCTGCGCGGTCGCGATGTGAACTTCCAGAAGATCAAGTCGTACGACATTTTCGATGCGACCATGCGGTTCAACGTGAACGAGACCATCACCTTCACCCTCGCGGTGCAGAACCTTCTCGACAAGCTGCCGCCGCTCGTCGGCACGGGCGTCAGTGGTTCGGCCTTCAACGGCGGCAACACCTATCCGTCGACCTACGACTCGGTGGGTCGCCGCTACGCGGTTGGTGCGCGCCTGCGGTTCTGATCGCTGCGGCGACCAGACGACACGCTTAAAGGAAGGGGCGGGCAGCAATGCCCGCCCCTTTCCTTTTGTCGCGCGCACGGCCATCTCTCGCGCGATGCCCGACCCCGTCATGCCCGACCCCGTAATGAACGATCCCGCACTGGCCCATGCTGCCCGAGCTGCCGAAACAGCGCTCGAGGCTGGGACGGGCGATGCCTACGATTGCATGGTCGCCGCGTTGGGCCGGGCCGATCGCGGCGACCGCACGGGCGCGCAGGCGCTGTTCGACCGCGCGCTCGCGCTCGAACCGGGTAATCCCGCCGTGCTCACCGGGTTGGCCAACTGGTACCGCAAGGAGGGCCGCCTCAGCGAGGCAGTCCGCGCCTGCGACGCGGCGATCGCCGCCGCCCCGCAATACGCCGATGCCTGGATCGAACGCGGCGCGGCCTATGCCGCTGGCGGCTCCTCGGCCATCGCGCGCGCCAGTTACGCTCACGCCGCCGCGCTCGCCCCCGCCAATCCGATTGCCCACGCCGGATTCGCCGCGCTGGCGGCGCGCGACGGGGCGCTTGATGAGGCGCGCCGTGCCGCGATGCAGGCCTTGCAGCTCGATCCGGCGAGCCTTGTCGCCGCCGGCACGCTCGCCACCGTGGCGCTCGAACAGGGCGATCCGCAAGCCGCCCGCGGGGTGCTCGGACCCGCGCTCGCCCGCACC
>Ga0105050_10002860_pt1 | contig 24305 bp, 15 predicted proteins | sample FRY01_FD_78088 | JGI IMG/M metagenome (GOLD analysis project Ga0105050, IMG submission 78088) | Freshwater microbial communities from Lake Fryxell liftoff mats and glacier meltwater in Antarctica - FRY-01 | ecosystem: Environmental > Aquatic > Freshwater > Ice > Glacier meltwater ...
AGATTTACATATAAATTAAGAATATGAGGGTAGGTGTAATTGGAGGAAGGTCATTTGTTGATTATTGTTTATTAGAAGATACGTTACAGCAATTAGAAATAAGTCTTTTAGTAAGTGGTGGTGCGAATGGAGCTGATGCATTAGCTGAAAAATATGCTACCAAACATTTTATAGAAACTTTAATTTTTAAACCAGATTGGTCTATCGGAAAGTCAGCCGCTGCATTACGAAACTTAAAAATCGTAGAAAATTCTGATATTATAGTTGCGTTTTGGGATGGAAAATCTAAAGGAACTAAAATGACAATCGATATGGCTGGACATAAAGGAATACCAGTTATTTGTAAGATATATACTTAAAAATATTTGTAAGATATATACTTAAAAATAGAGTATATGTTAGATTTTAGTCAATTTGCCAAAATAATAAACGAAGGGTTTATTGTAAAGGATAATGTTGTTTATTTTGACGCTAATAGTTCAGATTTCATTAATACGTCGTTCGGAAAATCCAAAGGTTTAAAACCATTTGAATCAAAAATGGAGAATGGTGTTATATACTCTGTATATAACAAAGATAAATATTCTGAAGATAAAAATATGTATAAAGACGTTCTAGATACAATTAAAGGACAGAGTACTAAATATACAATGGACTATAATAGCTACAAATCCTTTATTAGTAGAACTGCGATTTATATGGCAAACTTAATACTAAAAGAAGGAATTGACACTATTTTAATAATGGATAGTTCTTCTCCATTATTAACAGACTTAACACTTGAAATAAACAGAAGACTACCAAAATATTTCGAGATGTTTACTTTCAATAAGCAAATTTTTAAAAACCCAGATATACAGGACATTCATATTGATACTATGGGAATAGATATATCTGATACCAATTATAAAAGTATCGAGAGCAGTATCAAAAAAATGAAAAGAGAAGGCCATTTTAAAATTCATAATATTTTTCTACCAAATAGAAAATTTGTTAAAAATTGGCTAAAAATAAATGATAACATGTTGTCAAAAATCGTAGATAAAAAAGTAGCATTAATTGATGACATATTTACAACAGGATCAACTATATATGAGGCTTCAAGATTGATAAATGACGCAGGAGCCTCATATATAATGGCACTTACTATCGTTAAAGGTAAATAAACTTTAACAAATATTTAATACTATTAATGGAACATGGATTTGTCTTGGATGATACGTGTTGAACCAGGGAAGACATAGAGTATAGCGACTATATAATATATAAAAGAAAGAGGTTGCTCTAGAAGTGAAAGATGAACCCCTGATAGACCTTGAATTTTAATAATTTAACAGAAGTTCAATACATACATAATGCTGGATATTACAGAGTATATGATAACGTGTCTGATACGTTTGTATTCACTGAAAAATTATAATATATACTAGTATGGAATTATATATAAAATCTATTGAAGACCCTAATTTTGACAGTAATCAACTACAAGTCGATGAAGATATTCAATTACTATTGCTTCAAATTGAAACTTTATTGTTTACTAGTCCTGGTGATGTTTTAGGAAAAGATACTTTTGGTTTAAGTCTAGAGGACCTTATCTACACATTTCAATATAATGACGATATGTTAAAGGGAGTTATTGATACTGCGATAGCAAGATATATTCCTCTTTCTTCTAAGTTTCCAGTAAGCGTAGTTGTAGAGTTTATGGAACAAGCAGACAGAAATATAGTCTACGTAGATATTAGCATAGATAATAAGTACGGAATAGGACTTTATATATAATATATAACTTATAAATACAATGGCACAATATAACTTTAAATTTTTATCAACCGCTAGAATAAAGACTGCTGATATGTTAGCAGACACTAGAACATATATTTCTAGAGTATATGAAAGAACTGGTAATTTGTTTACAACAGCATCACCATTCTCTCAAATACTTGAAGTTTTGACCGAGCTTACAAACTTAGTATTCTTCTATATTGAAGATGCTACAGTAGAGCAAAATATCTTGACTGCTCAAAACCCTGAGTCTGTTTATGGTCTTGCAAGACTTGCAGGTCATGACGCGTTTAGAGGTTCTTCAGCGGTTGGCGAAATTAAAATAAGACTAAACACAAGTGCATTTCATGAAATAGCTGGAGATGCTATTAATATTCCAGCAAACACTATTATAAAGGCTAGCAAAAATGGTCTAGAATACGTTTTAAAAACTAATGCTGATCAATTTAGAATAGAAAAAAGCAATGCAGACTATATATATGTTCCGATAGTACAAGGTTCTACTGAAAAACAATCAGTAACAGGTACTGGTTCAAAATTACAGTCATTCAATGTTATTGTTAAAAAGAATACAGATCATCACTCAGTTAGAGTAAGTGTTAATAGTGAACTTTGGACTAAATACGATTCTTTATATGACATGCGAGTTGGTACTAAAGGATATATTGTTAAGACTGGGATAACGGGAGGCTTAGATTTTTATTTTGGGAATGGGTCGTTTGGTGCAATTCCTAGACAAGGATCTAGCATTGTTATCGAATATATTATAACTGCAGGTTCTAAGGGTAATTTAACAGGCTCTAAAGACCTTAACTTCAAGTATATTTCTGAAGGATTTGATTCTCTTGGAAATTCATATGACTTAAACAAATTGCTAGAATCTTCATTCACAACAGCTCCTGTTATGGGATCTGACCCCGAACCAATGGAACTTACTAAGATAATAGCACCACTACAAAGCCATTCATTCGTGTTGGCAACTCCTAACAACTACGAGGCATTCTTATCAAGATATGGTATGTTTTCATATCTTGATGCTTACAATTCAACAGATGATGGGTACCTTGACGATGACAATGTAATTTATTTGTTTATGTTACCTGATACTGCCAGAAAACTTTCAGGAAATAATGACTATTTTAACTTGCATAAAGAAGAATTCTTTTTCTCTGAAGACGAAAAGAATGGAATCTTAAAAGTTCTAGAAGAATCAGGCCAGCAAATGGTAACTACTGAAGTTAAAATAGTAGATCCAAAGGTTCAATACTTTAGAATGGATATTAAAGTTAGATACTTTGAAGGATATATTAAAGCAAACATATATACTGCTATACGATCTAAAATATCAGAATATTTAATTAATATAACTAGAAGAGACAGGTTACCTAAGTCAGATATTATAGCGTTATTAGAAGGAATTGATGGAATTGATTCGGTTAATGTTAGATTTGTTTCTGAAAAAGAGGAGACTGCGAGAAGACTTGGTTATTATATAAGTGAAATTGTTACAGTTACTCCAAGTACTCCAGTTTTAGAGGACATTGGCAACGGAAAACAAAAATACGTTTTCTTCAAAAGAAGCGTACAGTCTAATCAAGTTATTTTTGAAGCTGGAGCTGCTCTTCCAGAAAATGTAATTAATCTAGATTCTTTTGGGGATATTCTCTTAGAAAAAGAAGAGGTTGCTTTATTTAGAGGCGGTTGGAAAGATAGGGATGGTTTTGTTGTTTTAGACGATGTTAAAATGGGAGAAATGGCAGCACTTTCAATTTATTTTGATGAGCCTGCGGTACCAAACAGTGTATTTAGTAAAATACAAGCACAAAATAGAAAATTGTTATGATGGATTTGAATAGTGATTTGTTTAAAGTACGTAAGAAAAAATTGTATGATAGTAAGTTAATTATATTAGATGATAGATTACATGGTGTAAATGATTACCGTGAAAACATATTGTTAAACTCTATTTCTAAATATATTTTACGAAATAATACAATGAATGACTTTGCTATATTAATACAAAATGTAATTGCTGATTGGGTAGATTCGGTAACTTATTTAAAAGTATATAAGTCCTTTACCGTCCAAAAGAACTACAAAAAAGTTAGATAACAATGGTTTATAATAATTTAAGATTCTTTGATAGCGAGTCGAATGACCTTAATCTTCTCTATAATTCCACATCGGATATATGGGAAGGTGTTTGCTATTTACCTGTAGTTTCTGTTGGTTTATATGAAACTCTTACTATTTATATTTTAGAAGAAACCCAAGGACCTCTTGGAAACGCGAAGTATATTACACCAATCGCAGCGACTCCTTCAATTTCACCAAATATAACAGAAACTACCTTTAAATTAGAGTTCTTCAGTGGATACGATTACAGTGAAGACATATTTTTATATAGCGCATCTAATACTAACGGCAAACTAGAAATTCAAAAAGATAAAACTCAAACATTTAGTTTATTGCCTTCAACAACATCTACTTCACTTAACAATTCCGGTATAAAAATAATTGAAGAAAATATAGAAATGCACCCTATTAAATGCAATGTTGCTTTAATGAGTCATGAGGATAATTTTCACACTAGATTGTTAGATGTTACTGAGGTTGTGACTATAAAGGATGCTAATAACGTTATTGTTTCTAATACTGAAACTTTAATTGCAACCATTAGGATTTATGGTGAAACTGAGGAAGAAGACGAAAGACTTTCAGTATTACTAGCAAACATGGGTATGTCAATTACACCAGAAGACTATGTTATTCTTAAAGATTCAAATGTTAAGGAACTTTCTCCTGACTGGATCTTATTGAATCAAAAAAGAAAAGAACTTCTATTAGAAGCTAGTAAAATTAAACCATTCGTTGGCACATACAAAGCTATATTAAATGCTATTGATTTCTTTGGGTATGATAAAATAACTCTTAAGGAGTATTGGTTAAATATAAACGAGCAATCAGAAAACTTTGGTAAATTAAAGGCTGTTGCTGTTCCTAACCAGGACACTGTTGGTTTTTTAGCTAATAAAAACAAGGGTAATGAACTTCCAAGCTCTAACCTTAAGAAAACTAGTCGTTTTAGCCTAGTTTACAGACTAAACGAAGCTGATGGTAAAGTTGACGAGTGGGATATCCCTACCGTTACTGAATCTACTGATTATTCGCCAGATGAAGTGATGATTAAGCTATATGGTTTAAAAAATAAACTCCAAAAGGACTTTTTACCTCTTCAAGCAAAGATAATAGATATTACAGGTGAAGGTGACTATTTCTCTCAATTTAACTTAAATGTTTGGCACAACCAACATGTTATAAAACAGCAAACAGCTGGTCAAAACATTGAGTTTAGTAGGTTCCCAGAAACAAAAAAATTATATATTGAAGACCTTAGAAAGGTTGACTACCGATTAACTGGAATTAACCAAGACTTTTCAATACTTTCAGAAGCTGATCGCGTTGCAATAATAGCTTCTATAAAAACATTCTACGATGGATATTATGATGAAGACATGTCTACTTTTAATACAGTCGCAGGTATTCCAATAGGATGTCCAGTTATATTAAAGGCAGATTCATTCCTTGAGTCATGGGACTCTGCTGAATTTTCATTTATGGATGCATCCGATACCGGAGATCATATGTTAACATGGGAAAATTGGTGGAATCAAGGAATTTATGAAATAGAATGGACAGTAACTGGACCTAATAACTATAAAAAAACATATAGAGGAGGAGTTGGAACTATTCATGCTACTACTGGTGTATTAATACCAGAATATCAAGAAATACCAGTCGTTCTGCCTTTTGCTGGTGAATATACAGTAGAGATGGCGGTGTATGACTTATATAATGTAAGAAGCTCATGGAGAGAATTAAACTATATTGAAGTTAATAATAAGAACGTTGAAGTGTATGGCTTATTGCAAAGAATGCTTCCTGAATTAAATTGGAATCAATATAAGTATACATATGATGTTGCTGGTAGTGATTGGGATTGGTCCAGAGAGAACACATCAACAGTTGACAGTATTATTGCTTCTTATTATTTGACGTTAGACAGGGCTAACTATGTGAATGACGGATATAATGGCTTAGAGTTTTCTACGGTTAGAAGATATAATGATACTAACAGTGTTACAGGATTCAGCGAAACTACTGGGCCATACCAATGGAAAGCATTAAAAACACACGAGTGGAATGATGGAGCTGCGGTTACTTGGGATATGATGAGAGTCGGTTCAGATATTAACTCTTCATTTATGATAGATTTGAATGGATATTCTAGTGGGTATAAGATATTCATAAAACAAATTGATGTAATTACTAATGTTGAGGTTCTTGATGAATACACTATAACAAGTACGTATCCTACTAGCTCAACTGATTTAGCAGCTTGGAGCGCAGTATCTGCTGAGCTATCTGGTTTAAGTGACATCACACACCCTCTCTTGTCTAAGTTTAATTTCAACCCAGTAATAGTAGACACTAACAGTGACGGAATATTAGACAAGTGCGAGTATATTTTAGTGGTAGCAAACGAACCATCAAGAGCCTATGATTTCTCTGAGGTTGGTTTCGACAATGTACTCGGTGGTATTATAGTAGCAGGTTCAGAAGTGCACTTCACTAGTTATAACCCTGATTTCAATGATGTGTATATTATTGACACACATGTTGAGGTAAATAGATTAAATCATGTTACATTCTCATATGACACCACTAAAATGCCAGGTATTGCATCTCAAAAATGGACGCTTAAAAATAATAGCAAAAATGTTGGTGATATATATTATAGTAATACATGGCTGACATACTTATTTAAGCATAAAGGAGACTATAATGTTGAGTTAGAGGTAACAGACGTCAATGGTAATAAAAACGTAATAAACAAAAATATATTAAAAATAATTTAAAATGGCAAGTATAACAACAATCTTAGGAACTGACAGCGTTTCTTCATCTAGAATTGTATTTAACAATAATTTTGCGGCACTTAACACTGAGTTGTCTGATATCGCTACTTTATTTAATACAACAACACAAACTATTACCTTAACAGGTGAGGTTGCATGTGGAGCATTAAAGGTCAACAATGGAACTATTGATACGTTTAAAGTTACAACAACTTCAGCGACAATTAGCGTTGAATCTACCTTTTCCAAAAAAATAACAATGTCTGGCAGCGCTATCATTGAAGCTATTGAAAGCGCAGTTACTACGATACCTATCGCTGGAGAATATAAAGCCGCAACATATGTATTAGATGCTTCTGGTGGTGCGTTTAGTAGTGCTATAGTTCTTCCAGCAGCTACAACAGGCCAGAAGGTAACATTCGTCTCAGATGGCGGTCCTATTACATTTGACGTTACCAATGTAATGGCAACTTCAGTTGCTGTTGCTGCTAAAGGTTCAGTAACCTTTGTATATGATGGCACAACTTCAAAGTTTTACATTGTTTCATCAGTAAATGCTACTATAGCATATTAATAAAAATATAAAAACGCTTAAATGGCAACACCATTAATAAGAATACCTCAGGAGCAAGGAGGTACCATGTTCGCATTTTCAAGTGCAGCAAGGGATCTTACAAGAGCTTATTATAACCCAGATATTAATTTTGAGTATTCTAAGTTCGCATTATTAGACATACCATTAGTTGCAACACCATCTAATGGAGAAAACTATATTAACTTTGCAAATCTTTATGAAGGTGGAGCTTCACCAGCGACATCATACACACCAAATTCAGATGCAAATGTAAATTTCGCAGAGACGTTACAGAATTACGCGTTAAACCTTGAGAATTTTATTCTTAATGATGACGATTTCGACGAAGCAATATATGCATCTGATGCTGAAAAGATTTTCTTCAAATGGCTACATCATCTAGGTGCATTTGAGGTTAAATCTGCAAATACGCAACAGGCAGTCTCTGGATATTCCAGATTAATCGAAAATGAAGATACTACAAATAGTGGTAATAATTATAGTAGAGTAGTAAAGTACCTAGGAAACATCGACGTTTCAAACGATAAAAACTATAAAGGAAACACTTATAATGAAATATTTGTGAATGTACCATCGTATGTTGGTTATACTCCGGATATTTTGTTTAAGTCTTCAAACTATAATACGACTGCTACTTCTTATTTGCCTCTATCTGACATTAATGGTAGGGCAAATCAAACTCATCCGGATTCATTTTTAACAATGGGATCCCTTTCAGACAATGGTACAGGTACTATTAATATATCGACGGCTACACAGTATCATTATGGTATTGATTGGAATTCATCAATATATTCTAAAATAGTAACTGATCCTAAATTAAACAACTTCTTAGATTATTCTAAACAAGGTGGAGACTTTAAGTTTAATGCTATATTAGTGTACTATGATGTATATTCAAAATCAAACGTAGCTAATAAGTCCACAAACTTATATGGTGTAATCTTACTTGATAATTTTAAGAATGACCCTAATACTACAGGTTCTATCATACCTCAATTAACAAAATATAAACCTAACGATGTTACTGGGTTGAATGGTAACGCATTTGCTCTTAAGTTGAATGTTAAATTCAACTCTTCATTAGATAATGTTGGAGTAGAGTCAAATATAAATGACTACTCGACATTCTCAATGGACATTTTCTTAAACACAACAACTGCTTTAGAAAATGCGGCAAAGCTAATGATCGAAGCAAACACTAGATATTCTGCAATTGTTGATAGATTAGTTTCGGTAGAGAGTATCTTAATGACTTCAAATCAGACAACTGCAATTGCTGATAGGATTGCAGCAATTGAATTAGCTTTAGTGAACGCTACTTTAAACTTTGCCTCTTCAACTTCAATTATAGATATGATAACTTCAGTTAACTCTAGACTAAACCAAGTTATTAATGGCAATATACCAACGGAAGTTCAATATAATACAGATGTTTTTGCAGCGGGCGATGGTGTTAAAATAGATAAAACAAATCCAGTCAAAATTAAAATATTAAATGATAATAACGGTTACTCATTAAACGACGTTTTCGTTTATGAGTTTACTGGAGGGGTTACAGGTAATATTATTAATAGCTCTAACTTGTTTAATATGGGTCTTACAGCAGCTAATGGAATAATCACTAGAGTTAAACCGTTTGACAATCTAGTAAGACTTAATACTAATAGCGCAGTGCTAACTGGTGATTTGAATATATATTTAGATGATAGTATAAATACATGGAAAAAAGGTCAAACGGTAAAGTTTGCTTTTAAAAACATGCTGCCTTCATTAGCAATATATAAAATTAATATTTACACAGACAAAAATAATAGCTGGGTGCTTAAAGCAACTTTAGAAACTTCTAATATGCTTAGCCAAACACCATATGCTGAATTTATTTGTGTAGACGAAATAAACAAGACATTTGAACTTGAAATTATAAGATAATATGAGCGCTAGCAATTCAATATCACAATTACTTGAGCAATTTCTAGAGATGAATACTAATTCGCTAGAAACATTCAATAGAATTAATGAGGCAATAACTACAGATAAAGAAACTGTTGTTATTAACCTGTTTAACAGTAAGACAAATAAAATGGAAACTATTCAAATACCCGCTTTTGGTTATTTGAAGAGAGAGATTGAACGTTTGAATACTAACCTTAATTCAATTAGTGGACTTGAAGGATCTAACGCTAATATTAGACTAAAGGATGGTTCCTTTAGAACAATACATACTGCTAGATTAAAAGGACCTTCTCCTTCCATAACGTCATTATCAGCTCCTACTGTTTTTAGCACTAAATTAAATGAGTTCTTCGAGGACTTTTTAAATCCGCTGTTAACTGTTAATTTAGATGTTTCTGGTCAAATACCAGTAGAAACTGAAAAGGTTTATGTTGAACGATTTATCTTTAACGAGACTGACTTGGCTTCTACGACTGCATTTGACGAAATCTATAAAGGTGGTAGTGAAATTGATTATGCTAAATTTATAGTAGACTTAAAGGATAATGGATATACATACATTGTAGATGCTGAAGTTTTGGATATGCCAATTAGGTTAATACAATACACTGGATTCTTAGATATTATTAAAATTGAAAATGCTGAGAAAAAGTATATCATCGATGGTATCTCGCAAACACTTAGTGTTAAATTATATACTGCTAATAAATTAACATACACTGATTCTACGAAATTACTTAAGGACACTGAAACTTTAAAGGTTGGTGATTCTTTAATAGTTAATTCTGGAAAATATAGAACAAGATATAAAGTAGTTTCAATAGAGAATGCATCATCCCAGATAGAACTTTTATTAATTGAAGGTTCAGAGGCTGTAAAGTTGGGAATTAATCAATTAGGAATTTATAAAGATGTAGATACTAATTTAGATATTGAGATTAAAGTTGGGTTTAATGAAAGACAAGTTATTTTTGTTAAACCAATCGATCCTTCTTCTAAAATACCAGCAGAGCATTATTCTCCGGGTATCTCATTCTACTCTAACGAGTTAGAAATAACTGATATGTTTGGTACTAAAATGAATCTTGCGGAATACTACAAAAATGAAGTTTCTGACTTTAGTCAATTTATAAAATCATTGAAGGTTGATTATATTCCACCAGCTGCTATTGGTATTATTCCAAATAAACCAGTGATAGCAACTACGAATTTTAAAGTTGTTCAAGTTAATAAACACCTTACCGATAATACAACAACTGATAAGATAAAACAATTGAAGTCTGATAAAGTATCGATTGAACAATCTTTAAAGAAATTAGATGATTCTATAAAACAAAAGAAATCTCTAATCAACACAAAGAAGTTTACTTCTGATGCTGAAAGAGATACTCATAAAAACGAGCTTAATTCATTAATCTTACAAAGAGATTCTGAGACTAAGTTATTTTCATCAATAGTCACTGAGATTAAATCATCTGCGGAGTCTATAGATTTACAAAGCGTTACTCCAAAATACAGAGTAAGAGGATTCTGGTCAATTCCAGAGCCTAAAGCGATTTTAGGCGGTATTTCACAGAAAATTGTACAGTTTAAAATTAGGTACCGTTATATTTCTGCATCAGGTAAGACTTCAACTGTTGATCAAATTCCATTCACGGATGTTACTAATCAAGTGGAGAAGACTGCTGCGTTTTCAAATTGGATAGAAGTTCTAGGACCTGTTGCTAAAAGAGAGTTGAGCATTAAAGAAAAATACGAGTGGATCATTGAAAGTGAAGAAGATGCAAATGCAGTAAACTTCAACTCAATGGATATTTCTATTAACCCAGGAGAATCAGTTGAGTTCATGATTAAGTCTATTTCAGAGGCAGGTTACCCTGCAAATCCATTAGAATCTAAATGGTCTGACTTATATACTATACCGTTCCCTTTAGGAGAAATTAACACGGATACTTTAGGAAATGTTATCAACTCAAATGAAATGGACGCTTTAAGAGTTCAAATCCAACAAGACTTAGAGTCTGCTGGTGTTTATTCTCATGTTAGTGAATCGTTTGCTATTGGAGATTCTAAATATTCACATAGCGCAAGTTCTATAGCTTCTGGATTTTTAACAAGCCAACAATCCCCAGTTACTGTCTATGAAAAACTATTAGCGTTACAAAACGAGGTTCTTAGCTTAAGAGCACTTATTGAGAATACTACTGGAGAGCTATTGGTAAGAATTGTTGATGAAAGTGGTAATGTAACACCAGTGACTAATAACACAACAGTACAGCTGTTCGCTGGATATTATGTTAATGAAATCCCTGCGACTAATGGTAAAGGATTTATTGTTACTAAGAACTTTAAGATAGAACTTACAAATACACAAGCAACTAATCTAGAATTAATTTCTAGAATAGTAGGAGATACCACTAAACCAGTTGCTATATCAAGCGGAAGTACTATTTTTGGACTAGGAACTGGAGCATCTTCAATAGATCCTAATTATGTATATAACTCATACTATATTAACGAGGCTAAATACGATATGGTTCCTGTTATTTATCAAAATATAGAAAACTCTACACTTGATTATTTTAATAATGGACCAGACCAGTCAACTCAATTAAATGGACAATTCATATATTCTAGATTTAGAAATATAGCTAATGATGATAACTTATATGTTATTAATGAAGGAGTCAATGGTGATGTTAATTCGGCTGATCTTAAGGGTTACGATACTTATGAATATAGCTTAAAATTTAATTATAGTAGAGTTATCACTGTAAATGCACAAACAGTAACATCATTTGCTGCACAATATCAAAGTGTGTTACCATACACTGCGTCAACAGGAACAGAAGACTTTATATGGGCTGGTAGCTACACTGGTAGCACGCCTAATACTACTTCATTATCTACTATTACACAAGCTAACTATACTAATGGAATATTTATGCATGTAGACCACCCTCTACTACAGAATGGTGCTATAGACCCGCTATCTATCGTAAGTAATGGATTAGTTGGTATGCCTAAAACCGCGCCGTTAAGAGCAGATGATCTACACGGAAAGAAACAAACTCCATTTAGACTATTACAAACATTAAGCAGTACTGGTGTAGTTGGTGTCAGGTCCACTATTAAGAACGGATTCTCAGCTGATGACCAATACTTATTAGGTGGTAGATCTTGCGGATCTTTCTTGTATGTTTCACCTCTAACGACCACTTCATTGTCTGTTGATGCTGGTAATAAAAACGGTAAGAAAATATTACCAGGTGGAAGCGCAAACTCTGTGTCAATTGATTTAGTGTTCCAGTATAGAATGACTGATTATTTCGGTAAGAGTGATGGAATAGGCAGAGTTGGTGGGGTAACTTCAAATACTTTCTCAAATATAACATACGCTAAAAAAATAGGCTTAGATATACTAAACAAAAATGGAGAAGATTTCTTGTTCGATGTTGAGGTTTATGCAAAATATGCAACTCAAGGCAAGAATGTAAATAGTATTACAAGCACTATGCTTTCTAACTACACCCAAAATTATACAACTGGAACTAAAGGAAGACGAAGATACTTGACAGACAACACTGTTGATTTCTCTTACCCAGAAATTACAAAACAGGTATAATTGTTAATATATTGATTGAGATTCCGTTTTGATTAGTGCTTCCTATATTCTGAGATATATAATCTAAATAAAAGAGTGTCTAAATGCCTATAATTAATACCAGTATTGAAAACAATTCAATAGACAATAAATCTTTCGCGGTACTAAGAACTAACCCAAAGTTAACAAGTAATGTAAAGTTACTTGTTAACTCAGATGGTAATTTGTTCATGAGCGCTTTTAGAGCCAATAAAGAACTTTCTAAAATTGAGTACCAAAAATATGCAGTAAAATCTACTAGCAGATACTCACATGATATTGCTTCTTTTTATGGAAGTTTACCAACATCTGAAAGATACCAAACTCTTAGAAAATATTCTGACACCGTAATATATTCTAACTATGAATTTCAATATGAGGACCAATACCATTTCGGAGCTACTCATAATATCACCAAGCTATATGACGAGCAATACTCATTGTTTGCCCCAATTTGGTTAGATAAGAAAATTCCTTCTAAGTTCGTAGTCTATAGAATAGAAGATGTTAAATATAAGCAAAATTACGCTGAAACTACAGATGGTCAAACGTCAAGATTAATAGAACTTCTTAGCAATGCTACGATAGTTAAGACATTTGATTTGAGTAACTCTTCAAAAATTGGAGAGTACTTATCTAATCATGTTAATGACAATTTGTTTCCAAATGCTTTGATTAGTATTAACTTCAAGGAGGGCGAACAATCTACTTTTAATGGTATTGACATAATTAATGGAGGCTTTGCTAATAAACCAGAGCAACTTGACAATTACTATACGCAAGTCGACTACCCTGAAGTTTTTAGCAATGAGATTATAACTAATGGGTTTGAAAGAAACTCATTAGCATGTGCTAATCTAATTAATTTAGAGTTTCTTTTCGATGACAATGATGCAACTAACTATAATATTTATAGATACTTTGGTATTTATGTTGATGATACTGTAGAGGGATCCTTTATAAGTGAAGGAGTTACTGATAGTGGACTTATTAGAGTTAATGAAAGCACTTATAAAACAGAGTATGACTTAAGTGGCACGTCACTAACATCTCTAGATATGTTTCCTAATGTTATAGATTTTGGTACTCCGGAGCTTAAATACGTAATAGATAAGAACAAGAAATTATATAATTTAAAGGAAGCTATTAACACACCACATAACAGCCTTATTATAAGTGTTGATTCAAACGTAGATTCCCTTTTCGGAGGATATGGGAAAACTGGTAAAACCATAACGTCTATTACAAAGACTTTAAATGGTAGAGGATTTATTAAGTTAACAGTCACTTCTATTCCAAATCATAATGATAGAATTTTTATTGGAGACAAGACAGAACTAGAAATCTCTAACTACAATTTAGGAGAGTATGTTATTTTAGCAGATTCTACAATAGTTGCTGGTAGGGCTGATGGTAATAAGTTTTCAAACCAAGGAAGCTTACAACAAATAGCGATAGCAATATCTCAAGCTATTAACAATGGTGAAGTTATAACATATAAAACTAAAGTTTTTGATACTTCAATTGTTATTGAGGACTATGCTGCTGGCAGCAAAAGAAGACAAAATGCGCTAGGTATTTATACTTCAAACTTTGTTAATTTTATAGAAATTAATGCTGGAGAATTGAACAATATCGGTCTTATTGATTCAATAGTTCCTGCAGGCACCCCAACTGTTTTTAGCGATTGGAGCATCTATACTATGATTGGTGGTGCGGTCGAAGGCCAATCAATATTAGTAGCTGCTAGTGAAATTGGTAATGTTAAAGTTGGAGAATGGGTAAAACAAAAAGACTTTGATAAATTTATACAGATCATCGAGGTCGTAAAGGATCCAATAGACTCTGATTTATATAGAATAATTTTGAATGCGGTTACTAAGGTTTCTAACGATAATGTCTTTGAAATATATGAAATATATAGAACTTCGCATGGTAGATTTTCAGCATATGATTTTAAAGACTTTGACTTTGACTTTTATTCTACACGAAACTCTAAGCTAGGAGATTTAACACTAGATACTCATTACGATAATGAAAATCCACCAGCACTCATAGATCTAGGAGCCTTTTATGCAGGTCTAGACTCTGTTTTAAATGTTGAAAGAGTTGAAGACTCTGTTGCTCCGATTGCTATTAAAAATGAATATGATCGTTTAAATGAAAACAAACTAAAAGAAACAGCTCTTAAGAGTAGAATAGTTCCTACTATTTGTAAGTTTGAACTTAAAGATTCTTCAAATGCAAGAAACTTACCATATGTTTTGAATGTTAATGAAGCGTTTGGCGCTGACAATTTGTCACCTAATATTGAACTTGATTCTAACAGAAGAACAGAATACATGAATATGGAGCACTTCCACATCAACAAAATTCCTGCAGATTTAAGAGCATCTACAACAAAACAAGACTTAAACAATTATATTGACTTTGCTGGAGACGGTGGATTGACTTTAACTAAATTAAAGGATGTTAGTTTTAATTATTTTGATAGTCATTTTAATTGGAATGGTTATTATGACACGGTTAACCAAGTATGGCATGATAATACCCATAAAAAACTTTGGAGCAGATTTGACATAGGAAACTCTGAAAAGAATTCATCCACAGTATTTAGAGGACTTAGATATTCTTATAGAAAAAGAAAAGAAATCATCAAGGCTATACCTACTGAGTTTATTTCCGATTCAAACGTAAGTGACTATAAATTCGGGGTTGTGTTTTCATACTATAATATAGATGATGTTAACGGCGAAGTTATAAGTGACAATACACTAACTATAAATTCTGTAAAGAATGATAAATTTAAGTTCATATGTATTTTGATAGAGCTTAACTTAGTTGAAAATGACATTACTGAATTAGATCGATACTTAATGTACACTTTGAATGATATTGATTCCGGGAATAATATACTAAACACTTCTGTACCTTTTTATATTGACTTCAATGCTTCATCGTTTGATCCAGTTGAACAAGATAATGAAGCCACCTTGAATGCTTCTAATTTTGCGGTTACTGATGGAAGTGCTAAGTTCACAAATTATATAAAACCAGATTCGTTTGGACAGTATTCTTGGATATATTTCCAAATATTAAGTACTTGGTACGCTGTTAAAGTTCTTAAAGTTATTAGTGATGACTCTGTTATTGTCGCTGGTTGGCCATATGAATTCGATATTAATACTGGCTTGCCTACTATACCATCTGTTCGAGTTAACCCAACACAGTTCTCTTTAATTCCTATCAATGCTACTTTTAAATATTATGCTGGAGGTAAAAATGGGTTTGCTAACATATTAAATGAGGTTAATGCTTATAGATTTGCTAATAAATTTAACACATTCGGAGACATTAAGTATACCAATATCTCTGTTGATGGTAAAATAACATATAATGACTATGTTTTATCTGTAGAATCTGGAGTTGACATAATTAAACCATCTCTTATAGTGGCCCAAACAGATCCTGATAGACCAAAGGCATATCAATTGTCTTCTGGAGAAATTGGAAGCATTATAACTGATAGGCCTGATGGTGGTTACCTTACTCTTTTACGAAGAATGAATGGAGACTACATTCCTATTTTCAATAATGTAGTAACATTCTCTGATGTTCATTCTAACGAGAAAATTACAGGAAACGGCGCGACTACTGAGAGATCTAAATTAATCTATAATAAATTCAATGGACGTGGAGTGGCCTTTGATTCTTACAAACTAAACAGAGATGATTACGGATACATCAATAATTATTTTTATCACAAAGCAAATGATGAAGATTCTAATGGAATATTAAAACTTTCACAAACATCTGATAAGTTACCAGTATATCCTGTAATTAATGAGATTGCAATAGATAAAAAGAATATAAATGTATTTAAGTCTAAATATTCTAGTGACTATTTTTCAAAATCATTAGCGGCTGGAGCAGTTTTATTAGTTAATGGAACTTTAAGCCCTGTAGAGAAAAAGAGCTTTATGGCATCAACAATCATGAAAGTTAAGGATACGTATGACATTACAACTTTCACAAATGCACAAGAGACTTCTATAGAATATTTAGATAAAATAAGACTTAATAAAATAAATGTTAAAACTATACATTGGTTCGAAGACGATCAGCAGGTCATAGCAGACGTTTATTTGGGAGAAGCAATACTTGGAGAACTTATAGAGGACGGTATTCAAAAGCCGTTCGCGAAGTATGTTGATCCATTGTATTCATATGGAGAAAAATCTACAATAGACGATGATTTAAAGCTTTACACAAAAACAAATGTAACTCCTAGATTCATAATTGATCTAATAGATATTTATGGAATTGAAGGAAAGAATTTAACTACAGATTTCAAATCAGCTTTAAGTTTTACTGATTTAACAACTGACAGTTTTAGGAAACTTACAAACTTCAATATACAAGGCTATCAAAATGATGGGTTAAGTTTTAGACTAATATATAATAAAAGACGTGGATATTCTTATAACTTTAAAATACACGTTAAAATACAAGCATAATTAATGGCTATTGATATTAAGGAATTATTCAAAACTGACCTAGATGCAAACAGCATTCTCTGGTGGTCTAATGACAAAATTGATAAGATTAATCATAATTTTAAACAGTTGTTAAGCGGAGGAATGCCTGGACCTCAAGGATTGACTGGATTTTATGGAGGATTTGGAAATGTCGGTATTGCTGGGGTATTAGGCGATGATGGAGCTCAAGGACCTCAAGGGACTCAGGGGCCGGCATTGTTGAGTGGCTGGGTATATTATCCAGATACTATAAATTCTATAGGTTATTTATTTCCAAAGCGAAACGCAGCGACTATCACACAATACTCACCATCTCCTTTGCTTATTGGGGTAGACGGCGGAGACTCTCTATATAATCCACCGTCCCTTTGGTATAAATATGTTGTCTTATCTAATGTTAACTCACCAACACAAGTTGGAAGTATTCGATTAAATTTAAGAATTCAACATGATGATAAGACCGCAGATTTTAAATTAACTAAGGATCCGGATCCAGCGATGTATATTGGTAAGCTTGATTCTACTGATGTTGGTTTTAAATTAGAACATATTTCAGGAAACACAATATTAAAGTCTATTACACCATCAAACACAACACCTACTAATGCTCATGAGATTAATGACACTTTAATAAAAATAAATCCTAGGTTAGCTGTTGGTGTAGCTGTTGAAGCAACTGCTGATTTAAGTAATGTTGCTGGTAAAAATACTAAGTCTAATCATACTTTAATATATGATAAAACAGCTCAGATAGATAATGTACTAGTTTCTAGTGATGTTGCAGGTACTTCAAATTGGGTAGACAAGAAAACAATGTTTAATGATTTTCCAGTTGGGTCAATTATATCAATAAGAGAAGAGGATTTCAATTATAATAACTTCTACTTGGATGAAGCTATAATACAGACTGGACTTATTTTATCAGCTTTAAGCAACCGATATGGAAAAGGAAAACCAGACACTCCGTTTATGGGTTGGTACTTGTGTAATGGAGAGTATTGGAAGGAAGGCACTACATATATTTTAACACCTAACCTGAACTCGTTTAATAGTGTTATTGATGGAAATGGCGGAAACCAGCCAGCAGTAATTGGAGGTGATGATTCACCAATATTAGTAGCCGGTTATGATATAGGTCTCAATGCTTCTGTAAATGATAGTGGTGTATATTCCATTAGTTTTACAAATACGTTTGATGACAATGATACATCATCATTACCAGATGAAATAATATTAGGTGCTGGGAGTGGTGCTAGAGTTAATAGAATGGTTCATTTAGTTTACTTAGAAAATAAAAACTTAACATGGTCAAGGACTTACTCAGGGGCTACTGCACCTAGTATATAGCGAATATAGACACGAAAGCAATATAAAGAATTTGAATATATAATATAAATAATAGAATAAAGATGATAAATCTCAAGCAAATAAATGTTTCTGATAGCGATAACATTAAGCTAGACAACGTTAATTATAACTTTGACCAACTTATTGTTAATTGTGGTGGACCCCAAGGACCTACGGGGTCTGATGGAGCTACTGGCGCTCAGGGAGTTACTGGCGCTCAAGGAAGTCAAGGTTCTACAGGGACTCAAGGGTTTCAAGGACCCATTGGGGCGTCTAGCACTACTTATTGGAACAATATTGCTGGAGATGCTATTACATTTTCAGCAGACACACTAGTACCTAAACATACTGCGCCCATGGAGTATCCACCAGTTATTAGTGTTGGTTTTTTAGATACAGATTCTCAATATAATACAAGTCAAGCTCTTATTGCTGGTCAATCACCATATCAATTCATTATCAATAGAAAGGATCATTTTGAGTCTAATCTGCGTTTCACTAGTTCAGACATAGATGGCAATCATTTTGACTTTAAGATGTCTAATGACCCTTTGTCGGATCTTGATACTTTTACTTTAGGGTTCGGTGTTCCAGTAGCGACTTCTATTGTTTGGTATGCTCAAAATCATATTTTTAAGAGCAATGTTACTGGAAGTAATTTAATGGAGATAACAGACTCTACTATTAAATACAACGTAGACACTGAATTTAATAGACCAGTGACTATTAAAGAACAATTAGTAATAGGTAATTCTGGAGCTGGTGTTGATAAATTAGCGGTATCATCTGATACTTTAGGTACTGTTGTTTTTAAGTCAGTTAACGAACTTGGAGGAACCGTTCCTTTCGGAACTATAGTTTCAATGCTACCGTCAGTATTCAGTGATAGTACTAAATTTATAAATTCTCAAACAATAGATACTGTGACAGCTCCAGATGATCCTATACAAATTAGAATGGGAGCTGGAATTGGAGATTATTTAGGCTGGTATCTTTGTAATGGAAAAGTATGGGAGGGTATAGTTGCTCAATCACAACATAATGTACCGGATCTTAATTCATTTTCATACAGTATTGAAGATAACCCTACATCAATTGATATTAACAGCCAGGGTTCTGTTTCGGTAAGCAATACAGATACTCACTTGATTGGAGGAGCTGACATAGATATGGCTGCTGTTTTTGCTACTCCAAGCACTTATAATATTAGTGGAACTGTTACAACAACTGACACTACCGTAGGTGGTGGTGGATCTTCAACGTTTAAGATTAAAAGACTGCCTCAGATAATTTATTTAGGAGAAACTGATTGTTATTGGAAAGACAAAGGAACTAACCAAAACCCTCCAACTTTAACGTTTACTTTGTCCGATGATAACTCAGGTACAACTGCAATTTCACCAAATCCGACATCTCTTGGAAGTGGTACAGAGGCGCCAACTACTGAATATTCAATAACATTCACTGTTGCTGCACCTAACAACCATTACTGGAGTAGTGCCCCGACTTTTGCTTTCAGCGCACAGACATATCCTTATATATCATCAATAACGCAACCTACTGCAATTCCGGTTGATAGTTTCCTTAGCTACGTGTCATTAACCATACATATATCTAGTCAACCTGCAATTGACACGCCAGTAACAATAACAGTAGATACGGGAAGCAACATAACAATTCTTCCATTCGAACCAGGCTAGTATCATGATAAACTTAAGAAAATATATACCAACTGACAGAAATACTCTAATATTTATAGGAGTTGTTTTGTTTGTTTTGCTTTTTTTAAGACAATGTAATTCTACTGCTAATTTGAAAAGAGAACTAGAGCAAGAACAAATGGTTTCTGGAAGAGCACTTAATAATTACAGAGCTAGCTTAGACACTATTAAAAATGAGAGAAATAAAAATGGAGACTTAGTATCTTCAAAACTTTCGTATGAATACGACATTAATTCTTTAACTGCTGAAAATAAAAAAGTAATTGAAGACTATCAAAGATCCTTAAAACTTACAAAGGACATTAAAAATGTAAATTCATTATTGAGAGCAGAGATTAGAATTAAGGATTCTATAATTAATTCTAATGGAACTGTATTAAATACTTCAGATTCTACAGCAACTATAGCATTTAATGATATAAAAAATTGGGATAAATATAACTGGAGAAGGTTCAATGGAACTTTAGATGTTTTAAGAAATCATGAAACAAACAAAATCTCATTAGTTTCTAGTAGATTTGATTTTGAACAAGGTATAGAGTTAAAAGCTGCTATATTAAATGAAGGTGGAATTAATTCTTTAAAAATAACAACTGTTTATCCAGGTATTGTGTTTACGAATATTGAAAATATTAATTTAGTTAATGATAAACTAAATAAAAAAAATGAAAAGAAAGCAGGCTGGTCTATTGGTGTTGGTGCAGGTTATGGGTTGAATCTAAACGCAAACAAGGTTGTTAGTGTTGGTCCTTCAATAAACATCGGTGCTATGTGGTCACCAAAGTGGCTTAGATTTTAAAAAAGTATATAAAAATGGCAAAATCATCTAGATTCCTAAAAATTGACGACGATATTTTAATGGAATTCATCTATCACGATCAATCATACCCTGATTTGGTAAAGATTGATAATGATAATAATGGAAGTCAACTAAAGTATCTAAATACTGTTAGTGCTAATGACAGTGCTTCCAGATTTTTAATACATGAGCTAGGTGCTGATGTTGTTGAGTTTGTTGTAACAACTGCTAATGGGTATGTTGTTGTTAATAATTTTGCAGGAAGGCACCTATTACTACGAAATGGTAAGACATACAGGTTTGATCTAACAGATGCTAGTGTAGATAATGTCACTGGTTTTAATATACCAGGTGGTAATGGATATTTATCAGGGTCGGTATACATATATACACCAACTACTAATGGTAAATATGCTTACACTTATTCTAATGCAGCTTTAAATAGTTTAATTGGTGGAGAAATTGAAGTTTCAAACCGGGCAAGTTCTCTTTTCTCAGTTCCGGTTGCTCAAACTGGAAATGACATTAAAACAGCAGCCGGTGAAAGCGGAAGATATTATGCTGTTCCTTCTGGAATAGAAAGTACAATGGCTCTTTTAAATAATTCTCTAGATTATTTAGATTCAGCAGAATGGTTAGGTACTAATTCTGTAGGGCTTAGCGTTGTTCCTGTATCAACGGTACAGGCTGTTTGGTATGATACTATAAAATTACACTTAAGAACTGGATATTCTTTTAGCGGGAGAGGTTATAGCGGATTTTTGTTTCAAACTAAAGTTAAAAGAAACTCTGGAGTCTATAATTATTTTAATTCAACAGTTTACTTAAATCACTCAAACTTTGAAACCCAAAACCCAAACCCATTCATATTAGGAGAATCTTCATACTCAAAATATATTGAAATCAAAGTACCGTCATTGATTTATATGCATGATTCTAGTAAAAATGGAGATTTTGAAGATAGTTTCTTTGGAGCCGCTACGGTTTCACCAGCACCTGTAAATCCTGATGCAACAAACGCTTCTATTAACTATGAATTTGATTTTAAATTAATAAGCTCAGTGTTTACCAATAATGGTTATGAATATATTAACTTAGTAGAGGGAAAATCACTAGTGCTTTCACAAGAAGACGAATTCGTTGACTTAGCAATTAACATTGAGCATGCTACTGATGGCGACTATTTTAAGATATATGGAACTAAAGATGGGTCACAGACTGGTTTTGAAGGCTATATTAATGGAAGAATGCAAACTTCAGGAGATGACTTAACAGTATTTTATGAAGTTCAAGTTGCTGAGCAGATTGGTCTTAATTATGTTAGCACATTTGTGAACACGTTTACACAAACAACACAATTTGATACTCCTATTGTATTTAGACCGGTAATTATGAACTCCTCAGTTTCTAGTAATTTTTTAATTACGGTAAACATGCGAGTGTATAATGAAACCGATAATACTCAAATATTAAAAACAGGTTCTTTAATATATAGCCAACCTAAAAAATATGGGAAGAATCTATTAAAATTAAATTTGAATTCAAGTTTTTCACCTACTATTATATACAATACTCTTGATAATACTAGTGTTAACAGGGAATTAAATCAATTTGTAAATTCTATAAGACCAGATATTGGAGAGACTAAATATGTACCAGTAGCTTTAGACACTTATGGAATTTTAGCCGGAAGCACTAATGTAACTACAGAAGGAGCTATAATCAGCACAACAAATGTATTCAAATATGAGACAGAAGGAAAAGGTACAATAAGTCTTTCTAAAGTTTCAGACAATTTCATTAAATTTAAAGTTGTTCAACCCGATGGCAATAATTTTAAGTCAATAAGTTTAGTAAATGCTGAAGATATTGTTTTGATTATTAAAAGTGGAGCAATAGAGCAAAGAATATCACACGACCCTAGTTTTCCTGGAGTTGATATGGGTGCTGGAGAAACTCTATTCAAAATACCTAAAAGTGTTGCTGTTAGATTCGATCAATCAGATACTAATCAAAACACAGATAGATTCTATATAAATATTAAAAACGGAAGTACAGAATCTTTATTGTACTACGGAAAAGTAAATATCATATAATGATTTTAAATAGTAGAAATAACTTATTTAACTTTAAGTTTCCTAGGACTTTTATACCTAAGGAGGTCGCTGACAAATATAGAAAGTATTTGAATAGAATGCCGGGTAATTTGATTACTGAGCCTATAGATTTTATTAATTATTCTATACAGGGTTTAGGGGTTCCAGGAATATCATTTGAGCCTATATTAATATCGCCGAACGACGGGACAGTAACTTATCATAGAGGCTCTATTCCTATACAAAATACAATAGATAGACAATTTAAAGTTTCTATGCAATTATTGGATGGTTATATTAACTATTGGATTATGCAAGATACTCTTCTTTATTATTATTCAAAGAAAGTAAAGGAACCATTTTTAAATGATATGAAACTACAGATAATGGATGCAGAAGGAATTCATATCATGAGTGCTGTTTTTGAAAAGCCTATCTTAAATTCTATATCAGAACTAGAGTTAAATATGAGTACTAACATTGCTGAATTTACAACATTTGACCTTAACTTTTATTATAATAAGTTTAACATTAAATTAGAAATTGATTAAAGATATATAATATATGAAAACATTTTTAGATTATATGCTAGCAGAAAACATAACATCTGCTGAGCTAGAAATATTAAACGAGTCTCTTCAATCAGAATGGACTGAAGAACTAGAGGCTAGGGTGGATATAGCCTTAGATGAATTCACGAAGCAGTATATGAATAAAGATGGGTCTTATAACATTCATGAATTTAATAATGAACTTACAAATGAAGGTATCTTAGGAAGTATATTCGGAGGATTAGTTGGATTTGCGTTAGGTAAAACTGTAGGTAAAACCATAGCTAGAATTCTTGGAATTCAATCGGGTGTTATGTATGACATGTTAACCTCACGTCTTGTTGGTGCGGCT
>Ga0105050_10002868_pt1 | contig 24252 bp, 18 predicted proteins | sample FRY01_FD_78088 | JGI IMG/M metagenome (GOLD analysis project Ga0105050, IMG submission 78088) | Freshwater microbial communities from Lake Fryxell liftoff mats and glacier meltwater in Antarctica - FRY-01 | ecosystem: Environmental > Aquatic > Freshwater > Ice > Glacier meltwater ...
CACCAAAGTAATAATTGATCGAGGCGACGTTGACGCCCGCTTTATCGCATAATTCCCGAACCGTTGTGCTTTGAAATCCTTTTTCAGCAAAGACAGGACCAGCAACTTCAAAAATCTTTTCTCGTGTCGACGAACTCATTAATTTCTACCTGGGTCGGATGGAAATCAGAACGGAAATCGGCCAAGCCAACTTCTACATCTAAGGGACGTTTCAAAAAAATCAAAAACCACTGCGAATTGACCGCCAGTAAAATCCCCAAAAATTGGGTCGCGAACAAATCACGAATGTCTCGTGTGGGACATTCTCGACGGGCGGAAACTGTTTGGTGGAACATTTCATCCGACCGACAGACCAGCAGTGAATCGATCCGGGATGAATTCCAGATACGATCTTCACCAGCATTTAGATCAAAGTATTTTGACTTTTTCTGTCAGGTGTTTGAAACCTTCAGCGTTTGCAAATGGCTATTTGAATTTACTTGGAGCCCCCAAAAGTGGTGGGTGATTTTCAAGCGTTCTGACCTAATGTTATATCATGGTCGGATCGATCGAATTTCGCTCACCTGTGCCGTCCCATCCTGATTGCACTTGTTAAGATAGGCAAACCTAAATTCACCATTTTTGAGATGAAAAATCAAAATAATGGGTTGAAATCCGGCACATCTGTATCAGAAAGATGCACACTCCGGGCGGTTTTCAGGGGTAATCGAGATAATCGGTACCAGTGGCGAAATTCGGGACTTGGCTTCTAGCAGGGACTTAAAAGCCAAGTCGCGCGGCGGCGTGAGTAAGTTTTTGTTGCCGCAATTCAAAAGGTCGCTCAAAACGGCAGGGGCACGAAACCGTCCTTCTCCAACGGTTAGACCACTGGTTTGGAAACAGTGTTTTAAGTTCAGCACCATTTCAGATCGCACATTCCAGAATATCGTTTCCAGAATATCGTTTCCAGAACACCGGCGCCTACATCGCTGGTCCGCCAGCGTTGGTGTCGGCCAGCCGTGGGGCTGGTTTTCAAATGACGACGTAATCAGCCACTATCGACCACCGGCCGACGGTGTTGCGAGATCGCCCTTAATGATTTCGAATGTGACCGAAGGTGAGGCCGCTTTAAATTTTGCCATCATGTCTTCTTGCGATGGGTACAGACGTACCACTCGCAGATGCGGCAACCCTCTGATCAAAGCAATAATCTGATCAGCACCCTCGAATTTTTCAGAATTCTTGGGCAGCGTAATCACTTCTACGTTGGAATAGAAATCGTGACTGAATTTTTCCTTAATGAACGGGTAAGCTTCGATAAACGCTTCGGGTTCCTTGTAACCTACTTCGGCTCCCATTTCCTTCAAAGCAACCACCGAGGACGCTTGGGAACTGGTGCGGTAAAGCCAGCCGCCACAAAAACAAGAGACCAGGAGCAAAAGCACAATCAAAGCAATCAAGTTGGTGCGTAAATTAAGAAACATGATGTCTTTATCAATCAATCGAAAAAGGCGGTTGGAATAAGGAATCTCACTTGCGGCCAATGGGTTGCCAGGCAGGTTTTGGTTCCTGCGGCAAATCTTGCGTCCTCTGGATTATATTCCAGAATCGTTGCTTGACTACGCAGCCTGGCGTAGGCGACTAACTAATTTTCGCCCGATCGACATAAGTTTCCATCGTGGGACGAAACAAATCTAAAGACTGACGGACCAAACCTTGCTGTGATTTTAAGGCCGGTTTTAGGCGAATCAGTCGAAGGCTAACGGCTCTAGCGGCTCTTGGTTGATTTACCGAGCGGTTTTAAAATGCTGGTGGCAGATCAATTCTAAGCGATTTCCTTCGGGGTCGCTGAAGAACATTGCTTTTGCGCTGAACGCGGGGAATTCCGATTCAATCGGCTCAAGTTCAAGCCGGACAAGTCGCTGAAAATGTTCTTCGAAGGTTGCCGGCGGAATTTCGAATGCCAGATGGTTCAACGTCCAGTTCGCTGCCGTGATGGTCGGATATCGCTGCTTTGCAAAGAAATGGTTGCGATGATCGATCAGCACCAAGACTTGCGGATGCCCGTTTCGCCCTAAAGGAGTCTCTGTTTCGCTGATGGTTAGAAACGCAATCGTCGGGATTCCACCTTCGGTTGCGACCGCCCCCAGATCGTGGCAAGCTTGGTGGAATAGGTTGAATCCCAGAATCTGCTGATAGAAATTGATCATCACCGGTAGATCGTCAACATTGAGGACGATTTCGGCGACGCCGGTAATTGCGGGGGCTTTGTCCATGGGCAGCAACTTTTAATCATTTTGGAACGCGAAGGCCAGTCACACGTCGGTCAAAACTTAAGGGGGTTTGCTCCGGGCTTGAGCGTTGGGCAATACTTAATCTAGTGTTGGCCGGGCATAACAGGCGCTCTATTTCGACCCAAAGTGGGAGAATTGCCGAGAACGGGTTGATTTCGAGCAAGAAAAAACAAAAGACTGGAATTTCAACGCAAAATACACGGGAACAATGATTGCTTGAAGTTTCAATGTGGTATACATTTTTTCTCGATGTTTTCTAATTACTGACGGATCAGGTTTTGGCCTGTTGGGCACCAATTGATTTGCCAGTGGTTGGGATTTACACCTCCTCCTTTAACTAATAGATCTTATAGAAAAAATGGAACTGCCGTCATTTCGGTACCATCCAAAACCGTTGGATACCGGTGCGATTGTCAAGCAACAAGGTCACTGTGTCTGTTGTGGAAAAGACGTGGAGTATATGTACGTTGCTCCGACGTTTTCCATCCATGACTTGGACGAAAAATTATGTCCCTGGTGCATCGCAGATGGTTCAGCGAACGAAAAGTTCGACGTTGAATTCTCTGATCCTCATCCGTTAGCAGTGGCAGGCATGCCGCAAGCGATGATCGACGAAGTAACGACCAGGACGCCTGGTTTTGTCTGTTGGCAACAACCGACTTGGCTTGGTCATTGTGGTGAAGCGGCTGCGTTTCTTGGCGATGCCACTCCAAAAGCCCTGGATAAGATGACCTCGGATGAGCGGAAGGACTTCATGAAGACCGGCCGTTTGGATCGCGAAGAGTTCGGGGAATTGATGGGAATTTACCGACCAGGCGCGAACCCTGGCATCTATCACTTTCGCTGCTTGCACTGCGACTTTAGCCGATTTGGAATCGAATACTCTTGAGTTCAACGCGGACCGTACAGGTACTTATCCCAATGCTGCTTTGAATCTAACAGAGTGTGCATTGGAAGCTGGTTTTCAGCGGTTTGCCTAAACCTGGTCGGGGCAGTGAACAGGGCTTGGTCCCAATAACTGCCGGAAGTTTAGCGGCCGGAAGTTTAGCGGCTAGGGGATTCATGCGATTTGGCCGTTGATTCATAAGTGAATGGATCAACGGCCCCATCGGTTTGCTGCTTGCCCTTGGATCGGTAAGGATCGAGCTGGAAAAGTTTCAAGCTGCGGCAGTTTCAAGCTGAGGCAGTATCATGCTGGGACTGGCCAGCAGCTAGTCAACATCTTCCCATTGCACATCTTCATCTTCGCTGTCCAAGGCATCGACTTCATCTTCTTCTGCGACGTGATCATCTTCACTTTCTTCTTCGCCAAGATCATCTTCTTCGTCGTACAGGTCTTGGTCTTCGTAGTCATCTTCTTCATGTACGATCGAGGGAGTGACCTTTTTGCGAACGCCAGCGACTCGATTTTCGCTGGAAACGGTGATTCGGTTGCTTTGCATGCATTGGGAGTCGTCCGAATCATCTGAATCAGCAACTAGGTTGGAAGCGTCGTCATCTTCATCGTCATGCAAGCGGATAGGCCCCTTCTTTCGCGGTGCTGGAACCGGTTCGTCATCCGCTTCTCCGGTTTTCGCATGCCACTGTTCGATGGTCATTACGACTTCGCGAATCTTCCCATTGTAGGGACCGACGACTCCATCTTCGGCCATATAGTCAATCAATCGAGCGGCACGCCCGTAACCGATTTTGAAAATTCTTTGCAGCATCGAAACACTGCCCCGTTGTTCTCGTATCACTGCTTCGACAGCCGAATCGTAAAGATCATCGCCATGGTTGTTGATCGCCACCCCTTCCGATGATTTCTCTTCAGCGACTTTTAGGTTGACCAATTCGGTGACAAAATTTTGCTTACCCGAAGCGGCACACGATTCTACGATCGCATCAATTTCATCGTCACTTAAGAAAGTACCTTGACCTCGGGTCAGAATACTGGTGCCTGGCCCCAGAAACAGCATGTCACCGTTGCCCAGTAATTTGTCGGCACCGTTTTCATCTAAGACGACTCGGCTGTCAGTCTTACTCGCAACCTGGAACGCGATTCTGGCGGGCAAGTTGGATTTGATCAAACCGGTGATGACGTCGACGGTCGGTTTTTGCGTAGCCAAAATTAGATGGATCCCCACCGCTCGCGATTTCTGCGCCAAGCGAATGATCCACTGTTCGACGGTTTTTCCGGCGGTCATCATCAGGTCCGCCATTTCGTCGGCGATGATCACGATGAAAGGCAAGTTGGTAGGGATCTGGGCTTTCTCTTCGGCTGTTTCTGCGCCCAGGCGGCGATAGATTTCTTCGGCTCCCAGTTGGTTGAAGTTAACCAAATGCCTAACACCCGCTTGCGCTAAGAGTGAATAGCGTTCTTCCATCTTGTCCACAGCCCAAGCCAATATGGCTTCGGCCTTCTTCATGTCGGTGACCACTGGGTGCATCAAGTGCGGCAGTTTGCTGTAACCGCTTAGTTCTACCATCTTGGGGTCGATCATCAGCATGCGGACTTCTTCCGGCCGACGAGTCATCAAGATCGAAGAAATAATGGCGTTCAAACAAACCGACTTACCCGTACCGGTTCGACCGGCAATCAACAAGTGAGGCAACGCGGCTAAGTCCGCAGTCATTGCATTGCCGGAAACATCTTTGCCCAAGAAGATCGGGATTTTCATCTTCTTGGTCTTTTCCGAGCATTCTTCGATTACGTCACGAATGCGAACGACCTGCCGCTTCTCGTTGGGGACTTCCACACCCACAGTGTTCTTCCCGGGGATGGGCGCAACAATCCGCACACTGGGGACCCGCAGTGCGATTGCCAAGTCGTCGGCCAAGCCAACAATTTTCGATAATCGCAGGCCGGTTTCTAAGGCCAGTTCATACTGAGCGATCACGGGACCGGTTTCGATTTCGGTCACTTTGATGTTAAAACCGAACTCTTTGAAGGTCTGTTCCAATTGCCTCGCTTTACGACGAACCTCGATCTCCTGTTCGTGATAGTCGACCCCATCGCCTGAAGTTAAGAGGTCTAAGGATGGAAGTTCATAGTCGTCCAATCGCTCGTCGGTTTCGTCGACGATCTTGCGTTTAATCTCAGACTTAGCGACTTCCCGCTCTTGGTCCTTATTAAGTTTCTTTTTCGCGTTAAGCGTATCAGGACTCAGTCCACCAATCTTCTTGGCGGCTATCTTTACTGCACGATTTTGCTCCTCCTCGCTGGCCTGATCATCCAGTTCATTTTCATCATCCCGCTGCGAATTTTTGACATGTTGGGCGTCAATATGAGGCATTTTGACCAGCAATGTCGTTTCTTCGTGGTCTGCATTTCGAGCCTCGTCCTCGTCGAATGCTTTTTCGTATTCATCGATATCGTCATCTTCGTCAACGTTATCATAGAAGTCTTCATCGACTTCGTGTTGTGGCATTTCCGGCAAGGCTTCGCGACGTTTGCCACCAATAATCACTGCGGGTGAATAGCTTGCTTCCTCTGCCGCCGCATGAGCACCTATGGCATCGGAATTGGCAAGATCCGGATCTTCGATCCCCAGTTGATTCGTCTCGCGACGTGCCCGGCGGGCGATGATCAGGTCATCGATTTTGCGTTTGGCCGCTACTTGAGTCGCACCAAAACCGGCAGCGCTGAAGCCCAATACAGCGGTCGCCATTCGTAGCAGTGCATAGTCGGTCCACATCATCATGCCGATAAGTGTGGCGCCGGTGGCGACAATAAGAGAGCCCACAATTGCGAAGTGCTGCAGCAGAAAAGTCGATGCCATCAGCCCGACAAATCCGCCACTGCCGGTTAAGGGCCCAGGTGAAATGCTGGGGCTAATCAGTGACGCCAGTGTTGTGATTCCTACCAGAGAAATGATCCAACCTAACCCACGGCCAAATAGATACTCTTGATAGTATCCCGACAACAGCCAATAACACAGAATTCCCAGGCAGCCTACCAGATAGAATGCACCGTAGCCCAAGGCGGAAAATAATGAATCGGAGACAACCGCTCCCAATCTCCCGCACGCATTGTGGATGCTCTGATTAACTGGATAGACCAGTTGGTCGGATTGATACCAATCCCCCATCCAGCCCGTGGCTTGCTGTACCGAGTCGGCGGGATCGTACGTGGCAAGACTAATCGCCAATAAGATAACCAAGCCTAACAGGCCCAAGCTAAAGAGATCTCGATTTAAGTGTCGACCTTCCATCGGACTCGCAGCGGGTTAGTAGATTCGAATGACTTGCCCATGGATGGCAATGTTGATGAAGTCTGACAAGGCGTGCCCAATTCAACTGGATGGCAACCAAGGTTGCACGCAGCGGTCTGGATGTGGCGACCAAGATTGATTTGCGAAAAAAATATCGTGGGTTTACCCTGCAATTGTTCAGATCGACAGATGATGAAGCGGTTCGTGAGTGCTTGCTGATTGGACGTTGCAAACACAATGACTGCACTATTCCAAAGGACTGGTTCGTTTCGCTACGATCCGAACCAGAGGGGGAACTGGTAGGACCCGACTTCCATGGAACCGTTTGGGAAGCCGGTCCTCAGATGAAATTTGTTTCTGCGGAAGGCTTTGCCACTTTTGAATTTTGGGCTTCAATCCCAGCAGGAAATTAGCCTCGATTTTAGAGGATCGCCTGTGCGAATCGGACTATCGGCGTCGCCAAATTTAAGACATTGGCAACTTAAGACGCAACCAAAAGCGGGGCTCACACAACGCGCGGGTTAATGCCTATGAGGCAAGAGGGAAGTTGCAGAAGACCCAGTGTTGGCAGAAGACCAGATGTTGCCAGAGGGTCCGAAGATAACTTGCCCGAAGAAAAAGTGGCAAGAAGCGAAAAAAGCCACGCTACCAATCATCTGCGGCTTCACGCCATAGAATCCGACCCAATCAGGCAGATCCGAAGATGTTTGGTAGTGTGGCTTGATCTAATGGAGACGAGGGGGCTCGAACCCCTAACCCCCTGCTTGCAAAGCAGGTGCTCTCCCAATTGAGCTACGTCCCCGAATATTAGAACCGTTCGGAACGGTGATGATCGATTATCTATCGACCGATGCTGTCAGTCTTTCGAAACAAAAAATCAGCAAATCAATGGTTTCTTCCGCAACTCTGCTTAAAGCGTAGCACTGAAGAATTAATAAAATACTGACCATCGGGCAAAAAATAAAGTAGGCGTGCCAAGATTCGAACTTGGGACCTCGTCGTTATCAGCGACGCGCTCTAACCAACTGAGCTACACGCCCTTATTTTTTTATACCAGCCTTAGGAATTCTAACTTCATCGCCAACAAAAACCGTCAATAATGATGAGGCGTATCCCCGATCATTCTGAAAGTTACACGGTACTTAGTACCTGGCAACCCAAAACAATAAAGATAATCCGATTGTTAACCTCAAAAGGCAGCAAACCACGGATTATCGTTCATCTTTGCCTAGATTAACCAAAAGGGCTCGGTATCTACCGCGAAGCGCTCTGGCAACTCAGCGCTCTGGCAACTCAGCCCTCTGGCAACTCAGCCCTCTGGCAACTCGGCCCTCTGGCAACTCGGCCCTCTGGCAACTTAGCACTTAACCCAAAACTTGCCCGTTTTCTTCCATCGCTAGTTTTTTGAAAACCAGATTTAGGAAACCGGCGTTTGATAACCCGGCGGGCTCCGTTTCGACTCAAGAGGGGCTATTCTTACGAATTGCTTTGAAACTGTCAAACCCCTTATTGGTCCTGGATTCCCGATTCTTTTCAGACCAGCTTCGCGGGGACAGGTTCGCTGCAAAATCAGCAACGCTTGCCAGGTACACTGCGATCAGGGCTGCAAGTTACTTTCGGGCGACGAAAGACGACAATCTTGTTTCGGCTGCAACTCTTTTGGTCTTCGTACCGCCTTGCTGCCCAGGCTTGTCCCTCAAGTCGGCGATATTCTGGCGGCAATTGAACTCAACCGCGTTTGGGTTTAGGAACTCTCGCGTTACCTTTTCCACCGCGTCCGCGACCTTTTCTGCCTCGTCCGCCGCTTTTCGTGTTTTCGCCAGGTTCAGGATATTTGCTTACCTCTTTGCCGACAGAATCCTGCAAACTGGCAATTTTGTCTCGTAAATTGGCGGCTCGTTCGAAGTCCAGTTCTTCGGCAGCGGCCAACATTTCGGTTTCCAATTCGTTCATGTACTCTTGGGTAATGATAACCTTCTCGTCGGTTCGGCCGACAGCTTGGTTTGCTGTTCGGCGGGCTGAAAGATCGGATTCGATTCCGGCACTTACGTGTCGTTTGACCGATTCGGGTGTAATTCCGTGTTCCAGGTTATACGCTTCCTGCAATGCTCGCCTGCGACTTGTTTCATCCATCGCGCCTTGCATGGCGGCGGTCACTTTGTCGGCATAAAGAATGACTTTCGCGTTCACATTTCTAGCGGCCCGCCCGATCGTTTGAATAAGCGACGTTTCGCTCCGCAAAAAGCCTTGCTTGTCCGCATCCATGATCGCAACCAAACTAACTTCAGGTAAATCGATACCCTCTCGCAGTAAGTTCACGCCAACCAGGACATCGCAACTACCGGTGCGTAACGACTGAAGAAGCTCCACGCGTTCGAACGCATCCAATTCGCTATGAAGCCACTGGCACTTGATGCTCTGTTTGCAAAGATAGTCTGCTAAATCTTCGGCTAATCGTTTAGTGAGCGTCGTGACGATGACCCGTTCACCGACAGCAGTTCGATCGCGAATCTGTTCCAGTAAATGTGCCACTTGCCCGCGAGCGGGGACGACTTCGATTTCGGGGTCTAGCAACCCGGTTGGGCGAATGATTTGTTCTACAAATTCACCTCCCGTCTTTTCCATTTCATAATCGCTTGGCGTGGCTGAAACGTAAACGACTTGAGCGATCCGTCGTTCCCATTCTTCGAATTTTAAAGGCCGATTGTCTAATGCGCTGGGGAGTCGGAAACCGTGTTCCACCAACGTCTTCTTCCGGCTTTGGTCGCCCGCATACATGGCACGAATTTGTGGTGTGGTGACGTGGGATTCGTCGATCAGCAGTAAGAAATCGTCGGGGAAAAAGTTGTACAACGTTTCGGGCATCTCGCCTGCCTCGCGACCGGCCAAGTGGCGACTGTAGTTTTCAACGCCCGGGCAATGCCCGACCTCTTGCAGCATTTCAAGATCGAAACGAGTCCTGGCGTTCAGGCGTTGGGCCTCAAGCAATTTGCCCTGTTCTCGCAGTTTCAAAAGTCGTTCGTCAAGTTCGGTTCGAATGCGTCCAACCGCATCTTTGACTCGTGCTTCGGACGTAACAAAGTGCTTTGCGGGGTAGATGAATAATTGGTCGTCTTGCGCCAAGGTCTCGCCTGTGGTCGGGTTGATGTACGAAATCTGATCCACTTCATCGCCCCAGAATTCGATCCGAACGGCGAACTCTTCATAGCCGGGCCAAACTTCTACACTGTCGCCGCGGACCCGAAATTTCGAGCGGGCAAAGTCGACGTCGTTTCGTTCGTACTGAATGTCAATTAATTTGGATAGCATTTTGTCGCGATCCAACATTTCTCCTTTGCGGATTACAACCATCATCTTTTTGTAGTCTTCAGGTGAACCCAGGCCGTAAATGCTGGAAACACTAGCCACAATCAAGACGTCTTTACGACTGACAAGACTGCTAGTGGCTGCCAAGCGTAGGCGGTCGATTTCGTCGTTAATCGACGAATCCTTTTCAATGTAAATGTCGCGTTGAGGAATGTACGCTTCGGGTTGATAATAATCGTAGTAACTGACAAAGTAGTGCACGGCATTGTTAGGAAAGAAATCTTTGAATTCTGAATACAGCTGGGCCGCCAAAGTCTTGTTGTGCGAGATAACCAAAGTGGGTTTTTGAATGTTTTGCACAACGTTTGCCATTGTAAACGTCTTGCCTGAACCGGTCACACCTAACAAAACTTGATGCTTCTTGCCTTCGAGCAAACCTTCGGTCAATTGTTGGATCGCCCTGGGCTGGTCACCGGCCGGTTGATACGGGGCTTGGATTTTGAACGGACGCGCTGATGGGATTCTCATCGAGTCAAACACTCACAAGCAAGGCGACGGTAAGAACGACTGAACGAAAAATTGAATTCATTTCGACGTACGCAAAGTTGGCTTCAACACCGCAGCAATTCACGCTGTTGCTGGTTGAAGCCTCACGCTTCTGAAGATCGAATCAACTTTATTTCGGGCAAAGACGGCGAGGTGCCGGTTCAGTCGCGAAAAAGACAAACCTTACATTCTGGCAAACTCTGGGCCGCTGTCTACTCGTGGCAACTATTCGCCGGAAGTTGCTTGGGTCGCAAACACTGTCCGGGTAATGTGATGCGAGTCCGATGGATTCATGCGGTAGCGTTGAAACAGTGTCAAAGCGGATAACAGGAGATCATAACTGTGACCAATAAAGTACTTTAGGGCGGGTTGGAACCGTCAACGGGGGAAAACGGCTCGCTTGAGCCACTTGAGCCAGGTGCTGGCGAATCAATAAGAACGTGGGGTGCTATCTGTTTCACCGTGGCTGGGCCAATATTGGGAATCCGCTGCAGTGCGTTGACTGAGGGGAAGGGACCGTGGACGCGGCGGAATTGGACAATGTTTTCAGCCGATTTGGGGCCGATGCTGGGGATCGTTTCCAGTTCGCTGGCGGATGCTTGGTTTAGGTCCAGACGAGTTTGAGCAGGAACTGAGCGGACGGCTGAAAGTAGGCTTAACCCGTAAATTAAAGTGGAAAGCAGCCCGCTCAGTAAAATTAGCAAGATTAAGTTCGACGCCAAGTATTGGTTTCCCGGTCGGTCGGCCAATCGGTAAGTGGCTGATCGAAGCGAAAAAGTCGATGTGCTGCTGTCCCGATCCAAAGTTTCTGGTGCTGGAGTGCTGGGATCAGGAAGTGTCGCATCAAGATCGGCAACGTCGTCGATTTTGGGCGATTCCAACAAATCGTGTTCGCAGGGCATCAAGTGCCCGTCGGATCGCAGAACCGAGGTTGGCGTTGGTTGGGACGACGTTTGCATCATGTTTTGCTGCATCATGTTTTGTTGCATCGTATTTTGACGCCGAAAAAGGGCGTCCCTAATTTCATAGGTTCGTCGCCGCAGAATTAGTAATAGTCTGCACGGGCTGAACGATAGTCTGCACACGCTAAACCGTTGTTAGCGAAATTCCCAGTATGATTGGGCAAGTGTCACAGATTCTAAATCACGTTATGATTCACAGTCTAACAAAATATTAGCCGTTGTGGGTTTTGGTTTCTGCAGTCGGGCACTGAATTGTTAGCCTTGAGCGGGTTGGAACATTTTTCAAGCGGATTACAGGCCAGAGCTTGCCGGGAACCGGGCAAAAAGTCGAAATATTCTGGAATTTCAGACGTGATTATCTTGGCAGAAGCGGTGTTCGGATGATTCGTTAGGTGTAAGTTGTCGTTTGGTAAGAGAAGTTGATCGATCATGAATGAAAATTGTAAAAGCGAACATGAGTCCGGTGGCCCTGCGATCGAATTTCAGCAATTGGATTGGAATCAAGATGTCCAGCAATGGGCCCGGCAATTGATTCAAATGGCTTTGCAGGAAGATCTGGGCGGTCAACGTGATTGGACGACTTGGGCAACGATCGATCGCCACACGATTGGCGACGCGAACTTTGTCAATCGAGTGCCAGGCGTGGTGTGCGGTTTGCAGCTGATTTCACTTATTGTGGAAGAACTTGCAAGTTTGGAGAATGATTCGGACGGGAGTGGTTCGAATGCGGTGACACCGCCAACGGTTTGGACGCCTTGGGTTGACGATGGTACCTTGGTGGAACCTCAGACCATCTTGGGCAACATCAAGGGATCGGCGCGGACGATTTTGCAATTGGAACGAACCGCCTTGAATTTTATGGGACGCCTTTCAGGTATTTCGACATTGACTTCGCAATTCGTAAATCAGATCAAGGGCACCAAGGCCAAAATTTACGATACTAGAAAGACCACTCCTGGCTGGCGTTTACTGGAAAAATATGCCGTACGTTGTGGCGGCGGACAGAACCACCGACTTGGCTTGTATGCTGCTGTTATGCTTAAAGACAATCACTTGGCCGGTGCAGGCGGGCAGAATACGGAAGGACCATCGCGGACTGGCAACGATGCCGCGGCCAATCGCTTGCGCACAACGGTGCTTCATGCCAAACAGCAATTGCAACAGGCAGTAAGTAGTAATCAATTGCGGGCTCCATTGATTTTCGAAGTCGAGGTTGATTCCATCCAACAGCTAGAAGCATTGATCGATTTGGATATCGATATCATCTTGTTAGACAATATGGACAATCAAACGCTTAGGCGAGCGGTGAAGTTGCGCGATCAAAAACGTCCCGTTTTGCAACTCGAAGCGTCGGGAGGAGTCAATCTTGCCAGTGTGGCGGGAATTGCGGCAACAGGCGTGGAACGTATTAGTTCCGGAGCGTTGACCCATTCAGCAATCAATTGGGACGTTGGTTTGGATTGGGTTTGATGGGTGCCTCTGGCCTGCAGAAGTTTCATTTAATTTGCAAGTCGGGTAACGTTTGGCGTGCGCAGGCGGTTTGTCGTATGGCTGGCGGAGAACCAATTGGATCCCGAAGATACTGAGTCACCAATCTTCAGCCGCAACTGTCTAATTTAGCCTTTTGAGATTCAAGCACCAAGCACCAAGGGATAGCCACCAAGGGATAGGCACCAAGGTGATAGGGAATTGGGAATAGGGAATAGGGAATTGGGAATTGGGAATAGGGAATAGGGAATAGGGAATAGGGAATTGGTGATAGGTAGAGTGTCCACGTTCGACGCCTTGTCTCCGCCATCACGTCACCGGATTTACGCCATCACGTCGAAGCAGAAAAGAGTTGCCTTGTCGCGGACCAGCATTTTGCCGTGCGAAACGACTGCTGCCGACCAAGCAGGGTAACGCAACTTAAGGCCGGGCTGGGCAAATTGGTGCGTTGTGATCAATTGGAATTTACCGGCGTTGGGCTGCATCAAGAACAAGTCCCCCTTTTCGCTAACCACGATCAGCTCTTTGCCGGCTTTGGTGATGCTGCATCGAGTTAAAGATGCCTGGCTCCATTTGACTTTGCCGGTCATAAGTTCGACGCAGCGAAGTTCAGCGTTGGCGGTATGTCGGCCGCTGCTGGCGTAGACCATGCCATCGTGAACTACGGGCGTATTCCAATGGGCTTGCAAGGATTGTTCGCGATCTTTTGGGTCATCTTGCCAAACGATCGATGGTTGGGACAAATTCTGTGGATCCAGTTTTAACAGAGCGCCGCCCAAGCCGTAGGTCTCTGAAATCAACACATGGTTGCCGACAGCAACCGGAGTCGCCGCGTTGACGCTTTCCAATGATTTTGCGCGAAAGGGGAAATGAAAGTGTTGTTGACCGGTCCTGGGATCAAAAGCCAATAACCCGGCTCGGCAAAGGGCCAAGGCAACCGCAACTTCCTTCCCTGAATCATCCGTTAGCTGGCAAACGATTGGGGCGCTGTAGCTGGCTAAATCTTGGCCGACTTGATAGTTTTGCTCTCCCGTTGCAAGATCCAGTGAAACCATGGCCGAACCGTCAGGGGTGACTCGGTCTAGTGCACCTGGCGGAATGTTCTGATCTGTTTCGGGGCTGCCGCCCACCATGACCAAAACTTGATCCTTGAAAATCACGGGCGCACTGCCGACTCCAAAGAAGTTTTGCTTGACACCGTAGGCTTGATTCAGTGCCCGCTTCCAGATCTCTTGCCCATCTTTGATCGATCGGCAGGTCAGGACCCCGTCCACTCCATAGGTAAGCACATAGTCTTGCGTCAGGATCGGGCTGCACCTTGGTCCACCGTCGTAGCCATACATATCCAAGTAGTCGGTCGCCCGATCTTTCCGCCAAACGGAGTCGCCTGTTACGCTATCTAAGCAAAGCAAGATCTCTTGGCCGCCGACTCGATGTGTTTGAAAGACGTGCTTGCCTTGGCAGCTGCCGATCGCGTAGCCCTCACCCAAAGGGATTTGCCATAGCAGGGGTAGCTGTGTCCAATCTCGACAGCCAATCGCCTCAGTCGTGGTTCCATTGCGTTGCGGGCCTAGAAAGCCCGGCCAGTCCTGATGCAAGGCATGCCCGTCCACTGGATTTGGGTCATCTTCGGCAGACGACTGAGTGTTTTGAGCGGGGCTGGCCGGATTGATTTTTAACGTGGCCGTGGTGATCATGCGTGTCATGCCATCACAGCCGGCCAGGCTACCGGCTAGTAATGCTGCCGCGGTGCCCATTTGATTCAAGCATTCTCTGCGATTGATTTGATTTTCTGGCATTCGAGTGGTCATCGTTGGCGGGTGGCTCCAGGGAATTCCTACAAGTCGGTGTTTCGGCTTCTATTTTTGCAAAAAATGGGTTCTGACGGTGCAGCGAAGCCTTGGGCTCTTGCTGGCGATGTAAAATTTCTCAGTCACGCGGCGGATCACTTGGCGGGTTCACCGAAGGTTGGCCAGGGGTTGGGTGGGCATCGGGATCAGCTGATGGAAACAGCCGGCCATCTGGGCAATTAGAACATTGAATTGGCAGTGTGGCTTGGGTTAAGATAGGTTTTGTAGTGGTTTTTCCGATCGTATGCATTTTCGAAGCGATCGAAAACGCGGATTAGGAAACATCCATTTGATTTTAAGTCCTTGAGGGAACAGATGTTTAAGAGTTTGCGATAGGCCTACTTGGCACAATCGACAAAGTCTGCAGAAGAATGAAAAATGAGGCCTAGTTCTTTACCTATCTTAACGAAATCGTTGACAACATTTTCCTGACCCAACTATACTACCGTGGTAATTTGCACTCACCCGCGAATGATTTACGTTTTGGCAGGTAGATACGACATCGATCCAAGTCGCAGGGTTAGCCGCTTTTCTCCCTAGTATTGTGAACTTTTATCCCCCAATGTCCTCGGCTTGCTCGACGCAAAGAAGGAAAGCTTGATATGAACCTATTGGGCAAGATTCTAACTTTTCTGATCCTACTAACCAGTGTCGCGTTCTGCGTGGTTGCTGTGATCGTGGTAGCATCTCATCAAAATTGGAAAGCGGTTGCTGAAGAGAATCGTAAGACGGCCGATCGTTATCGCACCGCTCGCGACGCTGCTCAAGAGCAATTGGCGGCATTGGAAATCAATGCTCAGAAAGAAAAGATCTTCCGTGCAACTGCGATCGCTCAGTTGAACAGCCAGTTGGCGATCGTTGAAGAACGTTACAGTCAATCGGTTTCTCAATTGCAAAGTCTTAGTTCGCAATTGAACAATGCGACCGCATTGTTGAAGGAAGCTCAATCGCGTCTGGTTGAACAAGACGGCGAAGTGAAAACTTTGCTGGCTCAGAATAGCACGTTGTCCAATGACTTGGCTTCTCAAGCATCTCGCGTTGCTCAAATTCTTTCCCAGGTGGAAGCGGCTGAAGTTAAGAAGACTCAGTTGAATTCTCAATTGGAGAGTATTATGGCAGAATATAATGATCTGAAGAAAGTGGCAGACGTTTTGGGTGTCGACAAGAACACTTTGGTGTCGCAAATTCCTCCTGACTTGAACGGTCGCGTTACCAGCATCAGCACGGTACAGCGAAATGTGTTCGCGGTCAGTTTGGGAATGGATGACGGCCTTCGTGAAGGACACACAATTGATGTGGTTCGCAATGGCCGGCATGTCGGCACTGCGAAGGTAACTTCATCGCTGCCAAACAAAGCGGTTGCCAAGTTTGTCGAAGGTATGAAGAATTCTTCGGTGGAAGTCGGCGACGAAGTGACTACCATTTTGTCCAAGAAGATGACCACGTCTCTTTCTTTAAACAACTAAGCCTCAAGCCGAGAGTCGTTGATACCAATGGTTGCAAAACAAGATTTGAATATTTACACGGTTATGTTGATGGCTGCCTTTTTAGCGTTGCTAATTGGCTGCATTGCATTGGCTTTGGAAATGAGTCGCTATGATTCGGCAACGCCATGGCGAGCCTCGGGTGCTCGTGCTGCGATGGTGTCCCCCATCCAGACAACACCGGCTTTGGTCCCGACGCTAGTGAATCGTGATCTGGTCTAATTTGATTTCAAAGCGAATCGGTCGACTGCAATTTTGTGTCGGTCGAACTTGATTCGCTTCACAATTTGAAACTGCTAAGCAGGACTCTCTTTTGGGAGTCCTGCTTTTTTTGATCGATTACCACACCGACTGGTTGGATACTTTTCTATTGACAGCCGGCTCCAACGGGAACCGAATGATTGACGACCCCGCGGTCTTTGGTTTCGAATTGATCAACGAAGATTCACTTTTCTTTTGGACATTCAGTAAGGACCGAATCCCGCCGCAGCAATTTGTTTTGATCGAGGAACAATTCACTGCATGGTTGAAGCAGAAGTACGGTTCAACTGAAGAAGCCCTTGAAGCCTGGGACGAAGATCCGATTGATGGCGACCCACTGGGCGTCGGGCGGATAGCCATTGGACCGCTGTGGAATATCGCCAACCAGCGGACTTCTCGCGATCAAGATACCGCTACGTTTCTGGCGGAAACTCAATACCGATTCTATAAATAAATCAAAAAACACTTGGCCGAGATTGGTTTTAAAGGATTGGTGACCTGCAGCAATTGGCACACCGCCAGTCCTGATTTTTGGATCCGCTGGAACGACTCAGTTATACCGCGGGCGATTGTATTGATCGCCATGGTTACTTTTCGAGTATCCATCAGGGAGACGCATTGGGCTATTCGATCTGCAACGGTCAAACGTTTTCCAACCGCAGTGCCTTACGATTTGATCCAGCCGAACCGGGTAAGCCGAAAGACTTCACGAATCCGGCGATGGATCTTCATTACAATCAGATGCCTTCAATGATTTCCGAAACGACCTTCAATCGTCTCAATCGTTATCGATCCCAAGGGCCACTCTATTGTGCCGCTTATGGCTCACTCCAAGGCAGTGACGCGATTGTCCATTTTGCCTTTAATGGTACCGCGTGTGAAGTTCAACCTGGTGGTGGCAGGGATCCAGGGAGTGTTGTGACACCTGCGATGTTGGGACAGTTTTCAGCGGCGGCTTTGCTGTACCGCAAGAGCTTAATTAAGTCTCCATCGGTGTCGATCCGTGGCAAGTAAAGAATATTTCTGGCACAGTGACATTCCGCGACGCAAAAATGCGAAACGTGACGCCATTGGATAGCAACGGTTTGCCAACAGGGAACGGCGAAATGTTGAATCAAATCCAACTTAGAGACAACGTGTTGTACTATCGAATCGAGTGACTAAGAGAGCGAACCGACCCAGGAAACGTGGTCTTTTAGGTTGCCTGGCAGGGGAGAAGTTGAGCTTCGAAAGAAACCGAAAAAATACAGAATCCGCGTTGGATTGGCTTGCCGTGTCGCATCCATATCCTGTGTTTCGTAAGGTGAGACCGAAGATGCAACATCGGACCGAAGCTGAAATGACTGGAAGAGGATCAACGACATGAATTTTTGTATCGGAAAAAGGCAGGATGTCGGGCACTGCATCCTTGCGATCGGTTCGATTATTGGGTGGAGCGGTCTGGCATATGCGCAGGATACCGGATCGGTTTCCACAGACGTCGTGTGATCCATCCAATTGTGTGCAACTCTCTCTTTGTAATTTGCACGTAGTCAGTATTTTAGACGACAGTGGCCCGCCCCATCTTCACTTGGTGGTCAGCGAGTGGTCGAAAGTTTCTTGTGCGGCCAACGACATTTCGTCCAAGGACTTTTCCGCGATTATTATTGGGCGTGTCTATTTACTAATTAGTTGGCCACGTAACACTTTGTTGCCTTTTCTGGAGCATTGCAACCAAATATAATCGGAGCGAGTGTTTGGCCATCATCGACGCTAGTTCCGGGCATTCGAATAACGTCCGATGACAATCCGTTGAACCGCAGCCGCGAACCGAGTGGTTTTGTAGGAATCGCGGGTTGGCAGCGTCATTTGACCCACAACGGTCTTGGTTTATACTTCTCGCAGCGTTTTCGTTGACCGCTACGTTTTGCAGGAATCATCAAGATTTTTAAGTCGAGAATTTACATATGTCTGCTCCGCTTCCTTTGACGACCATTCAGCCGATGCAGTTCACACACGGTTGTGCGTCAGGAATGAGCCACCGGTGGCGCAATGGTCAGTATTGCGCAATCATGACCGAAGCTGGGATCGTTGGCTGCGGGATATACGACTTGCATACTGCCAGCGAGTTCAATTTAGGCATCGCGATCGCCAAGGGGACCCCTGCCAAACCGCTTGTTACGCCTGACGACTTGCTTGACGCATTAATCGTAGGTGTGACGCAAGAAGCACAGCGGATGGGGATACGGGTGGGCATGCCTGGAAGAGAAGCTGTCGAATTGATGCTAAAGTATGGAAATGAAAACAAGGCCTAGTGCTGCGTCCAGATTGAATCTTCGGGTAGACGGAAGTCAGTTTGATTCTGGCGTAGTCAATTTTCATTTGCCAATCGACGCCCCGCCCCGCCCCGCCCCGCCCCGTGTCGTGTCGTGTCGTGTCGTTGACGTGTCGTTGACGTGTCGTTGACGTTGCATGCCCATGCTTGCGTCTCGGATTTCGAGCATCGCGATATCACCGATTCGACGGCCAGCGACGTACTGACGTGCCATGCTGCTTAACTCGTTCTCGGCAATGTACAGCCAGCTGCCATGTTTGGGTGTGTAGTGAAATTCCATGCGGCGGACCAGTGACCTCGCTCGCTCAGGTTCACACACTTCGTAGACCGCGCCGATGGTATGCGTGTTGAGATTATCGCACACCCCAATCACTTTGCTGCAATCGGCGTAGCGACCGTCGAGCAAGTCAGCCATTGTGATCGCCCAGTCCGCTTTGGTTTTCTTCTCCCGGAACATCACCTCACGCCAGCCCGAGAGTGGTTTGGTGCACATGAAAACGTTGGCAACACTCGCTCGTTCGTATTTGTAATCAACTCGCCGAGGATGTTCCTTGGTCGCGGCGATCGGCACTCGGGTGTCTTTGACCAACTCAACCGGTTGCTCATCCATGCCAAGCATAGGAATATCGAATGGTAGGGTTTTGCATACGTTTCAAGGACGCCTTGGATGTGGGCAACGAACTCCGCATCGGCCTCCGGCGGGATCACCCAGTACTGCATCTTGCGATTGTTCATCCCGTTTTGAATCAACTTGAATTAACGGGCGATATGCGTGGCATGCGTTTGGCAACGTGGACGTTCAACCTTGCAGATCCCTGTAATTGGCGGCCCCGGCCAAAAGCGGATCGTTCTTGGCTGCTGTGTAGCACCCGGCGGTGCCTCGCCACCGGGCGGTTGTTTGTAGGCATTTCCAAAGCTGAACTTCGTGTCAGACGGGCAAATGCGTGTCAGACGGGCAAATGGTCGTGATAGGCAGTTAGTTTGGTGTGGTTGCCGATCTTTGCTATAATCTAGGCTGGAATTCGATGGCTTGTTTTATGGCAGATATGATGCAAACTAAAATCAACTCAAGTTTACTGGTCCTTAACCTGTGCCTGTTAACGGTTCTTTGCCTGCTTCAAGAGTCACGGGGTCAAGAGTCACGGGGTCAAATGGAACTGGGGCAGGTGGAATCGGACGTTTCTTTTGATCGTGATATTCGTCCCCTGCTGACTGACCGTTGCTTTGCTTGTCACGGTCCGGACCCGGAAAGTCGCGAGGCTGGATTGCGATTGGACAAGACTGATGGTCCCGAGGGGGCTTATGAAATGTCCGCCATCGTGCCTGGTTCGTTAGACGATAGCGAAATATGGACTCGGATCAATTCCGACGACCCGTCAACGGTGATGCCTCCACCAGATGCTCATAAGAAGAGCTTTACCGCCCAAGAGAAGCATTTGCTGCAGCGATGGATTGGGTCAGGGGCAAAGTACGAACAATTCTGGGCGTTTAAAGTGCCAGTCGCGGTCACGCAACCGCCCGTCAAGGGTCAAGGTCAAACGGTTGTCGGGCCCATCGACGCTTTTGTTGCCAAACGATTGGGTGATAAAATTCCTGCGGGCAAGGCGGACCTGCGAACACTGATTCGTCGAGTGACGTTTGATTTGACTGGATTGCCGCCTTCGCCCGAACAGATTGCTGCGTTTATTGCTGATTGCCAATCACAAGGGCAAGCCGAAGCGTGGGAGTTGCTGGTGGATCGACTTTTGGAGAGTGATCACTATGGGGAACACATGGCCAGGTATTGGTTGGATCTGGTTCGCTTTGCCGACACCAATGGAATGCATAAAGATTTCTATCGCAACAACATTGCATATCGTGACTGGGTGATTCGGGCGTTCAACGAAAACTTGCCGTATCGCGATTTCGTGACCTATCAGATTGCTGGTGATCTATTTCCGCAGCCTTCGCGTGATCAATTGATAGCGACGGGGTTTCACCGGTTACATTTGATCATTGATCGTGGAACCGCCTTGCCAGAGGAGAGCTTTAGCAAGAACGTGATTGATCGTTTGACGTCCGTGGGTACTGCGTTCATGGGGTTAACGGTTCAATGTGCTCAGTGTCACGATCATAAGTATGATCCGATTTCGCAACAAGATTTTTACTCGCTGTATGCGTTCTTTAACAATATCGATGCTGCGCCTGAGACCGAAGCGAACCCTCGGTACGGCTTGCAAGAGCCCATGGTTGCCTTTCCCAGTGATGAACAGACTCAACAGCTAAGTCAGTTGGGTGACGCAATCAAGCAATGGGATGCAGAGCTTGGAACCCTAAAGAAACAGTTGGAATCATTAAAGGCGAATCTGCCGCCCTCAGAGACGTCGCCTTCAGAGAAGTCCGCGCTAGAGAAGCCCGCGCTAGCCGGTAGTGTAGACGTCAAGGCAACGGGTGGCGATCGTTTGCCCGATGATACCGCTGCCGATGTCCAGCAGTTGGAATTGAAGATTAATCAACTGCAACAGCAGCGAAAGACTGCGGCTACCCAAAGTGACCAAGTTGACCGGGTGGTGTTTCGCGCGATGGTGATGAGGGAACGGTCGGAAGTGCGTCCGACGCATAAACTGGGTCGTGGCCAATACGATGCACCCGGCGAATTGGTGGAACGCAACACGCCAGGTTTCTTGTTCGCACTGGAAAAAAAAGGTGACGTTGCCACTCGGATGGACTTTGCCAATTGGTTGGTTGACAGGCAAAATCCATTGACCGCGCGGGTTACGGTGAACCGTTTTTGGCAGCAGTTGTTTGGGGTTGGTTTGGTGAAGACTTCCGAAGATTTGGGGGCACAAGGCGAAGTTCCCAGTCACCCTGAACTGCTGGATTGGTTGGCCGTGGGGTTCATGGATTCGGATTGGAATGTAAAGTCGATGATGAAGACAATGGTGATGTCTGAAACTTACCAACGTAGTTCTCAAGCCAGCAGGGAAGCATTTGAACAGGATCCAGAGAATCGAAAATTGGCTCGTGGGTCGCGTTATCGAATGGATGCAGAAATGATTCGCGATCAGATTTTGGCCAGTAGCGGTTTGTTATCGACAAATATGTATGGTCCCAGTGTCAAACCGCCTCAACCGCCTGGATTGTGGGAAGCGGTGACGATGATTGGTGAAACGTATCGGCAAGACAGTGGTGATGCCATTTATCGACGCAGTATTTACACCTATTGGAAACGCGGGATGCCTCCGCCGCAGATGACCATTATGAACGCTCCCAACCGGGACGCGTGCATCGCTCGCCGCGAGCGAACCAACACGCCGTCGCAAGCGCTTTTGCTGTTGAATGAAAGTGAATACCTGAAAGCGGCGCGACATTTGGCGCAGGCCGCGTTGGCACAACCTGAAGATCGGATAAACTTCGTTTGGGAGACGATCACTTGTCGCCAGCCAGATGACATCGAGACCAAGGCTGTACAAGAATTGGTTGACAAATTGACCGAGCAGTACGAATCGAATTTGCAGCTTGCGGAACAGTTGTGCCAGGGTGCGGAGTGGGCTGGCGGTCAAGATAAAGTCCAGTTGGCTACTTGGACGGTGGTGGCCAGCACGATCTACAATTTAGACATTACTAAAACACGAGAATAATGATGGACCCAGTTCAACTGCAGATGCTTTCTTCACGCCGTCGATTCCTGACCAATACGGGAATGGGTTTGGGCGTTAGTGCGTTTTCGTCGTTGATTGCTGCGCCTGCGATGGGCGGTCGCCATTGGCAAATCGGTGGGAATGGCGGGCAAGATTCGTTGGTGGCTAAGGCGAAGCGAGTGATCTTCTTGTTCATGGCTGGGGCACCAAGCCAAGTGGATCTATTTGATTATAAGCCCGAATTGATCCATAAGTTCAATACGCCGTTACCCGCTTCGATAAGTAACGGCCAACGAGTGACCGCGATGACTCGAGGCCAGAGTCAATTAATTGCACCGACCAAGTTTAAGTTTGGCCGACAGGGCAAGAGTGGCGTTTGGATGAGTGAATTGTTGCCTCATCTTTCAACGCACGCGGATAAACTATGTTTGATTCATTCGATGAACACGGACGCAATCAATCACGATCCGGGCAAGACGGCTTTTTGTACGGGGTCTGAAATTGCGGGTAAGCCTAGCATCGGGGCTTGGCTTAGTTACGGTCTGGGATCCATGAATAAGGATCTGCCAGACTATGTCGTGATGCCGTCGGCGTTCTGGAGTGGCAGGGTCAATGTGCAAGCGTTGTATTCGCGGCTTTGGGGCAGTGGTTTTCTGCCTTCCAAGCATCAGGGGACCAGTTTTCAAACGGCCGGGGATCCGGTCTTATTTCTTTCCAACCCCGATGGAGTGGATGCCAAGGTTCGTCGGCAGATGTTGGATACGCTTGGGCAATTGAATCACAAGCATTTAATGGAAGCGGGAGATCCCGAGATCTTAACTACGATCGCTCAGCAAGAGATGTCTTTTCGGATGCAGACTTCCGTCCCGGAAGTGGTTGATCTGTCAACCGAAACCAAGGAAACCATGGATAGATACGGGCCGGACGTTTCGAAGCCCGGTTCTTATGCTCGCAATTGTTTGCTGGCGCGGCGCCTAGCAGAAAAAGATGTTCGATTTATTCAACTGTTTCATCGCGGTTGGGATCACCATACCAGTTTGCCTGCGAATATGCAGGGCCAGTGTCGTGACGTTGACCAACCCACTGCTGCCTTGCTGCAAGATTTGGAACAACGGGGTTTGCTTGAAGATACTTTAGTGGTTTTTTCTGGCGAATTTGGCCGAACGGTCTACGGGCAAGGGAAGTTGAGCAACGATAATTACGGTCGCGACCACCACCCTCGTTGCTTTACCGCGTGGATGGCGGGTGGTGGTGTCAAAGGTGGAATCCAATTCGGCGAGACGGACGAATTTTGTTACAACGTGATAAAAGACTCGGTGCATGTACGTGACTTTCACGCGACGATGTTGCACCTGTTAGGAATTGATCATGAAAAATTGGTCTTCCCGTTTCAAGGGTTGGATCAGAAGTTAACCGGAGTGAATCCGGCGCGCGTCGTAACAGAAATTATCGCCTAGAACGGCAGTCTTGATGCTTCGAGTAATCAACTGCGCGGTTGGTTTACCCAAGTGGTTTCGTGGTCTACCAGCGTATTTATGTGCTTCAGGGGAAATGCAAGTTCACAAGGGCCGGGAACTATGCCTGCGCGAACTGCGTTTGGTGACGGCGTTCTTTTGAACGGGCCACGATTCTAGTTTTGACGAAACGGATGAATGATGTTTGGGAAACGGATCTTCTTAGCGGTAGCCTTGGTTGTCATTTGCGTTGCTCGACTGGATTGGGCGACCGGGCAATCATTGCCAATAGTCGCACCCGAATCCGTAGGCTTAGATTCATTACGGTTGGGAAAGATCGCTGCTTTGGTCGAAGGTGGGATCGCTGAACAGAAAATGCCGGGCTGTGTGGTGTGCGTGGGGCGGGGCGGCAAGATCGCATATTTGGAAGCTTTTGGAAGTCGCCAGGTTCAACCTGAAGTTCTACCAATGACCACTGACACGGTATTTGATTTGGCGTCG
>Ga0105050_10002873_pt1 | contig 24247 bp, 22 predicted proteins | sample FRY01_FD_78088 | JGI IMG/M metagenome (GOLD analysis project Ga0105050, IMG submission 78088) | Freshwater microbial communities from Lake Fryxell liftoff mats and glacier meltwater in Antarctica - FRY-01 | ecosystem: Environmental > Aquatic > Freshwater > Ice > Glacier meltwater ...
CTCAGATGGTTTCATCTTGCAGTGCTTCCAAGGCAACCCACACCACGCGCCGTTCTCGCCGCAGCAGTAGGAATCCTGCCGGTTAGACCATGTGCATAGCTAATGCGAATTGAGCCAAAATAAATGATAAAAGCCAGCACCGGACTATTGCGCCCGTACCGGACGGGTATGAACCGCCGTGATTTTCTGAGACGAAGTGCCGTGGCGGGCCTGTCGGCAACTATGGCCGCACCCGCGATTGCCCAAAACGCACGCATCACGATCCCGCTTTTGTCGTGGATGTGGAACGAGCCGGGCCGTGGCGATGCCTGGCGTGCGATACTTGCAAAGTTCCATGCCGATCAGAGCGACGTCTTTATCGAGGAAGCCGGCGCGCCGTTCAACGAATATACCAACAACATGCTGATCCAGTCGGAGTCCGGGTCGATTGACGGCGCGATGTTCCACACTACGCCTGATCTGGTCGTGCGGCTGCTGCGCGGGGGGCATCTGGAATCGCTGCAGGATATCGTGGATAATCTGGGCATCGGCGACACGCTAAGCGCCGCGCATGACCATTTGCGGATCGACGGCAAGGTGCACGGCCTTGATATCGTCACGGTCAAGTTCGGTCTGCTCTACAACTCGGCCATGTTCGACAGCGCCGGTGTCGGCGTGCCGACCAACCCTGAAGAGTGGGTGCAAGCCTCGGTCGCACTGACAAACGGGACCGATCAGTTTGGCATCTACTCGCCCCATCTGCTGAACGAGCCGGGTGATTTCTGGTTCATCCTGCAGCAATGGGCGGTCATGTTCGACGGCCTTTGGGCGCAGGACCGCACGCCGCTGGTCAATTCCGCGCCGGTGATCGAGGGGCTGAAACTGTTCAAGACGATGTACGATTCCGCGATGCCACGCGGGACCGATACCGCGACAGCGAACCAGATGTATGCCAACGGCAAAATTGCGCAGCAGTTGATCGTGTCGGCTGCGGTGAACATCTGGTCCAGCTCTGGCCCGGAGATCTATCCGTCGTTGCGCAGCGTCGTCCCGCCGGGACCCAGTGGAAAGGCTATCACCCGCATCCATCCGATCTGCGTGAATGCCAATGCCTCTGACGATGAAAAGGCCGCTGCCAAGACCTTTGTCGAATGGCTCTACCGCACCGAGAATTATCAGGAGCTGATGGAGCGCTGCCTTGATGTTGTCCCGCCATTCCCCGGCGCGATCCGTCAGGAATATCTGGACGAGCAGTTCTGGGCCGACGGCTATCTTGAGGGCGAGGCGATCACGCCCCTGGAAGTCATGGGCGATTACATTTTCTTCAATCAGGAATTCGGCAACGTCGTCATGGACAAATTCTCGGAAGTGCTGGTCGCGGACCGGCCTGTCGAGGACGCAATGGCCGACGCGCAGGAAGAACTGGAGCAGGCGTCAGAGCGCCTGTTCGATGGCTTTACTCTGTAGGCGAGACCAGAGAATTGAGCCGGGGGCGTTCTGTGCGACGTCCCCGGCGATATTTGCGCAATCAGTGGCTTGAATGCGGATCGACTTCCGTGTGCACTCGGCATCCTGACCCTCGGAGGAATGTAGCAGAACGTCATGGCAGAGAACGTGGAACGACGCATGGCGCAACCGGGGCGGCCCCGTCCATGGCGGCGGCTGTCTTTGCCCTATGTGCTGGTATTTCTGATCGTCGGCTATCTGTCGGTCTTTATTCTGTTTCCGATCACACAGCAGTTTCTGACCAGTTTTTCCAACAATGTGGTCGGTGTGGATGCAGTCCGCTGGGTGGGCCTGCGCAACTATGAGCGGCTTTGGGAGGATGATGACTTCTGGTTCGCGGTCCGGGTCACGTTCATTTACATGTTCTTTGTTGTCGTAGGCTCTGTGTCGCTCGGGATGTTGTCGGCGCTGCTTTTGAACCGCAAGTTCCGCGGCCGCAGCATGGCCCGTAGCGCGATTGCGATTCCCTGGGCCTTTCCCGAGATTTCGGCGGTGCTCGTCTTTATCTGGATGTGCAACCCGACCTTTGGCGTGATGAACGTCTTTGCGCGGTGGATCCCCGGTATCGACGAAAATCTGAGCTGGCTGTCAGACCCGGATATGGCGATGCCGCTGGTCATTGCCCTGTCGGTCTGGAAAGCGTTCCCCTTTACCTTTCTTGTCATTCTGGCAGCCCTGCAAGCAGTCCCGCGTGACCTTTATGAAGCCGCTGAAGTGGACGGTGCTGGTCGGCTGCAACAGTTCCGTTTTATCACCATCCCGGAGATCACGCCGACCCTGATGCTGATGGCTGTGCTGATGTCGATCTTTGCGTTCAAGCAGTTCACCCTGATCTGGCTGACCACCGGCGGCGGCCCCTATGGTGGCATCACCGAGACGCTGGTGTTGCGCATCTACCAGACGGCCTTTCGGTTCTTTGATCTGGCCTACGGCGCGACGCTGGGCGTTGCCGGCTTCGTCATCGTCCTCGGCCTCACACTGCTGTTTGTCTATGTTCAACAGCGGCAGGACCGCGCGAGGGGGCGCTGAAACCATGAAAGCGTCTGCTCACGCAAAATACAGGTTTCGCCAGGTCAGTGCGGGGGTGCTGTTTTACGCGCTGATCATCGGGTTTTGCGTCATTGTGCTGTTCCCGGTCTATTGGATGATCGTGAATGCGATCCAGCCGCTGAGCTATGGAATGCGATACCCGCCGTCGCTGCTTCCGCAAGAGATCAGCTTTCAGCCTTTCATTACGCTGTTCCAGAATTACCCGGTCGCACGCTGGCTGCTGAATTCGCTGCTGCTGGCGACGATGACGACGTTGCTGGTACTGGCGCTGGCGGTGCTGGGGTCGTTCGCGATGACATTTCTGAAATGGCGCGGCAAGGCAGCTTTCGGGCTCTTGCTGCTAATGACGCAGATGTTGCCCGAGGCCTTGGTCGTCATTCCGGTTTATGCGATGTATCGCGAGTTGGGCCTGTCAAACAGCCTGCCCGCCCTGTCGCTGATCGATGCGGCCTTTATTCTGCCGATCTGTATCTGGGTGCTGAAGAACGCCTTTGATTCCATTCCCGAGGAAATCTACGAAGCGGCCCTGATCGATGGTTGCACACCGCTTTCCGCACTGATCCGCACGCTGTTGCCGCTTTCGGCGCCGGGGATGGTGGCGGTCAGTGTCGTGGCGTTTTTCTACGCCTGGAACGAATATTTGTTTGCGGTCACGTTGATCTCGTCGCCCGACAATCGCCCGGTATCAGTGGGGCTGGCCTCGCTCAAGGTGATGCTGGACACGCCGATTGACCGGGTTCTGGCGGCTGCGTTGTTCTTTTCGATCTTTCCGGTGATCTTTTACCTGCTGATCCAGCGGTACATTGTCGCCGGGCTGAGTGCCGGGGCGGTCAAGGGGTAGAACATGGAAATCACATGCGTCGTTGATGCCCGTGCGCAGCTGGGCGAAGGTACGATCTGGGACCCGGTGGCGGGGGTGCTGTGGTGGATCGACATCTACGGGCCGACCATCCACCGCCATGATCCTGTGACCGGCGAAAATCGCAGTTGGCAGGCGCCGGAATATCTGGGCTGCATCGGCTTGCGTGCGGCGGGCGGGCTGGTGGTGACGATGGCCAGCGGGTTTCACTTTTTCGACCCTGTCAGCGGTGCCTTTACCGCCATCGCCGACCCCGAGTCCGATCTGACCGACACCCGGTTCAACGACGGCAAGCCTGACCGTTTCGGCCATTTCTGGTCGGGCACCATGTTCGAGGCACCGGGCAAGCCCGTGCGCATGATTGCCTCGCTTTACCGGCTGGATTCTGCTGGCACGGTAAAGAAGATGCTGGAGGACCTCGGTTGCTCCAACGGGCTGGCGTTCAGTCCGGACGGGCGGGTGATGTACTTTACCGACAGCCATACCCATCTGGTCTGGGCCTTCGACTATGCGCCCGAGGCGGGCGAGATCAGCAACCGCCGCGTCTTCATCGACCTGACCGCGCGGGGCTATATCGTCGACGGTTCGACCGTCGATGCCAGTGGCAACTACTGGCTGACCGTGCCGTTCAAGGGCAAGGTGCTGGCCTATGACCCGGCGGGCAAGCAAGTGGCCGAGGTCGACATGCCCTGCGATCTGCCGACCTGTTGTGAATTCGGCGGGGCGGACCTGCGCACCCTTTATGTAACCACCGCCATCTATCGCCGGAGTGCCGCCGAACTGGCGGGCCAGACCGCGCCCGGCGGGTTGTTCGCGATCACCGGGCTGGGCGTGACGGGCCTGACCCTGCCGCCCTATGCGGGCTAGGCGATGCAGCTGGACCTGACGGGCAAGGTCGCGCTGGTGACGGGCGCCGCGACAGGCATCGGCAAGGGTAGCGCTGACCTTTTTGCCGAGTTTGGCGCGACTGTCATCTACTCTGACCGCGATCTGCCCCACGCGACGGCGACTGCGCAGGGCAAGGGCCATGCGCTGCATCTGGACGTGGCCGACCGGACCGGGATCGAAAGCGTGGTGGCCGAGATCCTTGCCCGGTTTGGCAAGATCGACATTCTGGTGAACAACGCAGGCATCGGGGTCAGCGCCGAGGACCGCAAGACCATCGAGGAGTTCCCCGAACGGGCCTGGGACGAGGTTCTGGCGATTGACCTCACCGGCGTCTTTCTGGTCAGCCGTGCGGTCATCAAGGGTATGAAGGCGCGGCAGGCCGGCGCAGTGGTCAACATCGCCTCGGTCACCGGGATGGTGGGGTTGCGGCTGCAAAGCCCCTACATCGCGGCAAAGGCGGCGGTGATCAACCTGACGCGCGGCATGGCGATTGAACTCGCGACCGACGGCATCCGCGTGAATGCCGTGGCGCCGGGATCCTGCGCGACCGAGGCCTGGCACGAGTGGATGAACGATCCGCGCAGCCAGACCGGCGGCCTGCGTGAAAAGCAGGAGGCGACGATCCCGATGAAACGCCCCGGCACCCCGCGCGAGATGGCGCAAGGCGTAGCGTTCCTGTGCTCGGATGCGGCGTCCTACATCACCGGGCACACGTTGGTGATCGACGGCGGCTGGACCGCCGGTTACGCGCGCGACTGGTGATCGCCGGTCAGCACGCGGCCGGGAGACAGGATGTTTTTGGGGTCCAGCGCCTGCTTGATCTGCGCCATCAGGCGCAATTCCTCGGGCGAGCGGGACAGGTGCAGGTAGGCCGCCTTGGCCCGCCCGATGCCATGTTCGGCCGAGACCGAGCCGCCGAGTTCGCCCACCAGACCGTAGACCAGTTCCTCGGCCCGCTTGCGCGTGGCGGGGCCGGCCGGTTCGGCCATGATGTTCACATGCAGGTTGCAGTCGGCCAGATGGCCAAACACCACCCATGCTGCGCCGGGGAAATCTGCCGTGATCCGGCGGCGCAGATGCATGACTGCCGTGCCGATCCGGTCGAGCGGGAAGGACACGTCAAACCCGACCGTTTGGGGGAATATCCGGCTGTGTTCATAGACCGACTCGCGCAGGGACCAGAACCGTTTGCGATCCGCCTCGGACTGCGCGATGGCGGCGTCCAGCACGCGCCCCGCCTCCATATTGGCATGCAACGCATCCATGAGGGCCGTGCCATCAGGGCCGGCCTCGGGCGCCTCGATCAGCAGGCAAAGGGCGTCGCTGGCGGCAAAGGGCAGCCGCAGCCCCATCGGGCCGGTGGCAATGGCGTAGAACTCGGCCCACATCGCCTCGAACACCATAAGGCCGCCGGGCAGCCGCGCGCCAAGGTCTCGCAGCAGCGCCAGCGCCGTGGCGGTGTCCGGCACCAGCGCCAGCGCGGTCGAGATGGCGGCGGGCCGGGGGTGCAGCGCCAGTGTCACGCGGGTGACGATGCCGAGCGTCCCCTCGGACCCGATCAGGAGCTGGGTCCAGTCAAGCCCGGTGTTGTTCTTGAGCATTTTTGACTGCGAGCGCAGGATGCGGCCATCGGCCAGCACCGCCTCGAGCCCACGGACATTGGCGCGGGTCATGCCATAGCGCAGAACGGAATTGCCCCCGGCATTGGTCGCGACATTGCCGCCAATCGTGCAACTGCCCCTTGCGCCAAGGTCGATGCCCAGCATCATGCCCGCCCCCTCGGCCGCCTTCTGGACAGTTTCGAGCGGCGTGCCCGCCAGCGCGGTGATCGTGCCGCTGACTGGGTCCACCTCTTCGACCCCGGTCATACGTTCCAGTGAGATGGCGATTTCGCCGGGGGCCGGGCGCGAGGCATCGACAAGGCCGGTCATGCCGCCCTGCGGCACAACCGGCTGGCCTGCGGCGTGGCACAGCGTCAGGATCGAAGCGACCTCGGCGGTCGAACGGGGCAGCACGAGCGCCAGCGGTTCGGCCACCACCTCGGCCGCCGCGTCAGTCCGGTTGCGGGCGGGAATCTCGGCGCCGGTGCGTACGGCGCCGGCACCGAGTATGTCCCGGAGTTGCGCGATCAGGGTCATCATTGCATTTTCCCGCATGAGATCAGGTCAGAAACTCCGTCCATAGCCCGCCGCCCAGCCGCCGTCGGCGGACAGGATCTGGCCTGTCAGAAAGCCGTTGTCGGGATCGCAAAGGAACAGCGCGATATTGCAGGCCTCGTGCACCGAACCGGCGCGCCCGACACTGGCATGGCCGATCATTTGGGCGTCGCCGCTGATCAGGTCAGCCGGGTCGCCGATCGCGCCGGCGCCCATCGCGTTGATCGCAACCTGTGGCGCGAGCGACATGGCCAGCGTGCGCATGACGACCAGCAGCGCGGCACTGTGCATCGACAGGTCGGGCTGGCGGCGGGTGGGCAGCGTCGCGCAGGCGGGCAGCAGGAACACGATCCGCCCCGCCCCGCTTGCCTGCATCGCGGCGCCGGTGTCACGGGCGATGGTGGCCAGAGCGTCCCAGTCGAACCCGGCGTCGTGCAATAGCGGGGCAGAGATGATCAGCAGATCGGGCGGGCCGTCCGGCACGATCATCGCACCGCTTTCCGCAAGCCGGTCGCGCAAGGCGGCGCTGATCGGGTGGGCTGCGCCTGCGATCTGCGCTGTCATGCCGCTCAGGTCAATCTGCATCGGTACCCCCCTCAGATCGTATAGCCGGCGGTCCAGCCGCCATCGACGGCAAGACATTGGCCGTTGACGTAACTGGCGGCAGGCGAGCCGAGGAACAGCACCGCCCGGGCGATCTCATCGGCGTCACCCGGGCGGCCCATCGGGATGTGGCGCATGAATTCGTCGGTCCGGGTGCCGAAGAGCCCGCCCTTGCCGTAAAACAGCGCTCGGGTTCCTTCGCTCAGGATCGAGCCGGGCGCGATGGCGTTGGTCAGGATGCCGTGGTGGCCCAGTTCGATGGCCATGGCGCGGGTTAGATGGATGATCCCGGCCTTGGCGGCGGCAAAGGGGCTTTGCAGCCGCATCGCCGCAATGCCGACGACCGAGGCGATGTTGACCACCCGCCCACCGGCGCCGCGCGCCACCATGGGTTCCAGCACCGCCTTGCTCATCAGATAGGTGCCGTCGAGGTCGATGCGCACGATCCGGTCCCATTCGGACTTGGGGAACTGCTCGATGGTGACGCGGTGGGCCTGGGTATTCACTCCGGCATTGTTTACCAGAATGTCGATCTGGCCATAGCGCGCGAGCACTGCCGCGACGCCATCGCGGGTCGAGTGCTCGCTGGAGATGTCGATGGCGCAGGCCATCGCATCGGGCAGCTCTGCAGCCAGCGCGGCGGCACCCTCTGCGTTGATGTCGGCCACGACGACGCGGGCGCCATTGGTAGCCAACATCCTGCAGATCGCCGTGCCGATAGCGCCGGCGCCGCCGGTGATGATGGCGACGCGGCCGCCCAGATCAACCTTCATGTTCCGCCCCCGCCTTGGCCCGCGCTGCGCGGAAACGGTCGCGGTCGTCACCAAACCTTGCAGCGGCGGCAGCGGATTGGACCATCCACGTGCCACCAAGGGCTGCCACGTTGCCGTGATGGGCGAATTCAACCACCGATGTGGCATCGAGCCCGCCTGTGATGAGAAAATCAACTTCGGGGTAAATCGCTGCGAATTCGGGCAGTCTTTGGTGGCCGTAGTCCCAGGCAGGATAGAATTTCTGCACAAGATAGCCCAGTTCGCGTGCGTGCTGCACCTCGCTCGCGGTGTTGACGCCGGGCACAAGCGGGATTGGAACCGACAGGGCCGCGGTTTGCAGGGCCGGGCTGAAACCGGGACTGATCATGAGATCGGCCCCCGCAGCGACAGCCCGCTCCGCGCCGGCCGTGTCAAGGATCGTGCCTGCAGCCAGAAGGATCGTCGGATGGCGGCGTTTGATCTGCGCCAAAGCGTCAGGGGCGTTGGGATTGCGAAACAGCACTTCGATCACGCTGGCACCAGCCTCGACAAGCACATCTGCGATGCTGACAGCAGCCCCAGTGTCGCTGTCACCCGCCATCAGGATAGGCACGATGCCCGCGTGGGTCATGTGGTGGCGAAGGTCGTCGATGTTCATCTGAATTTTGCCCTTAGAAAGAGTTGGTGTCGCGAGTGATCCGGCGCGCCGGGCTATCCGCCAGAAATCTGCGCTTTGACCAAGGCACCATCAATAGCATGGTGACAACCTGTGGCATGGATCATATTGCCTTCGGTCGCCCAGCAAATTGGTTGCTCCCCTTTTCACCTGATCGGCTCGGTCAACCCGGCATCCAACCCCAACTCACTTGCAATGTGCATGAATTCGTCCAGCAAAGCAGGGGCTAAGGGAATCCCTTTGGTGCTGCGCTCGGCCTCGCAGGCCCATTCGCGGTCACCCGGTGCCATGACCTGCGTTCCGGGCTTGGCCGGGGTCGCCCGCAAATCGGCAAGGTAGGCGCTTATCCCGGCGTCGTAGATGGGGCGTGGCACGAAAGCCGCCGGGTTGATGACGATATAGAACTGCCCCAGCCGCCGGGGCGTGGCCATGTCTGGCCCGGACATCGGCAGAAGCCGGGTGCAATGGCCCATGCCGGTCAGTGCAGCCGACAGCACCTCGACCACCGCTGCAAGGCCTGCGCCCTTGAAGCCGAACTGCGTGCCGCCGACCGAGAGAAGTGCTGCAACCGCCGCAGGATCGACCGTCATCTCGCCCGCAGCATCGACGGCCACATCCGGCGGCACGGGCAGGCCTTTGAGCTCGTAATCCCTGATCCGGTTCCACGGCACGATTGATGTGGCCATGTCCAGCAGGAACGACTGCTGACCGGGCACCGGGGCCGCAAAGGCGATCGGGTTGGTGCCGTGAAACGGGGCCTGCGCGTCATGAGGGAGCACGAAGGGGTCAGAATTGCAGAAGGCGAAACCCACAAACCCGGCCTCTGCTGCCTGCAACGCATAACAGCCCGCCGCACCAAAATGCGATGAGTTGATGACCGAGACCGCGGCAATTCCGGTCTCATGCGCGATAGCACAGCCCTCGGCGATGGCGCGATAACCGGCAAAGTGGCCAAAGCCATTATCGGCATCGACGATGGCCGCGCCCGGTGCGGTGCGTTGGGCAATGTGCATTGGAGAAGGGTTGATGCGGCCACCCGCCAGCGCGCGCAGGTAATGAGGCAAGAGCCGGACGCCATGGCTATCGACGCCGCGCAGCGAGGTTGACACCAACGCCTTTGCCACGGCAGTTGCCTGTTCCGGGCTGGAGCCGCGCGCGGTCAGGGTGGCCGCGACAAAACGAAAAAGCCGGTCCTGTCCAACCGTGATGCCGCTATCCGGGGTCGTCATGACTTGCCCCTAAAGAAATATAATAGTATAGTTATTAAATTCCGGTCCGTTCCTTGTCAAGCAGCGCCATTGCGCGGGAGTGGCTTTAGATTCGGCTTGCTTATTATGCTAGTATAATATTTTGTAATCGTGGCCTCTGGTGTCATCCGGGCGAGTCGGTCGGGGAGAATGTCATGTCCAAATCATCTCTCGGAAGCGTCGCCAGCCAGACCGGGGCGGCCAACCTGCCGGACAAGGCGCTGATGCTTGGCCTGTTTGAGCAGATGACGCTGTTGCGCAATTTCGAGCTGGTGGCCCAGACCGCCTGTCGCAAGGGCGAGACGCCGGGATTTCTGCATCTCTACATCGGGCAGGAGGCGTCAGGGGTGGGCGTCTGCGCCCATCTGCGCCCGACTGACTGGGTCACCTCGACCCATCGCGGGCATGGGCACGCGCTGGCCAAGGGGGCTGATCCCGGGCGGGTGATGGCCGAGCTTTTCGGCCGGGTCGACGGCATCTGCGGCGGGCGCGGCGGGACCATGCACCTTTATGACCGCTCGGTCGGGCTGTTTGGCACCAATGGTGTCGTGGGCGCGGGGATCGGCCATGCCGCCGGTGTCGGAATCGGTGCCCGGCAACTGGGCCGCGACGATATCGGCGTGGCGTTCTTTGGCGATGGCGCTTCCAACCATGGCGCGTTCCACGAGGTGCTGAATCTGGCCGGGGTGCAGCGGGCGCCTGCGGTATTCGTCTGCGAAAACAACCTTTATGCGACCGCTACGCCCTACCGGGATATTACGCTCAACCCCGAGATCGCCACACGGGCGGCGTCTTATGGAATTCCCGGTGTCGCGGTGGACGGTAACGACGTGATGGCGGTGTGGGAGGCGATGCAGCGCGCCACCGAACGCGCCCGCAGTGGTGGCGGGCCGACGCTGATCGAATGCAAGACCTACCGGGTGGTTGGCCACCATGAAGGCGATCCGGTCATCGGCAGCTATCGCACGCAGGAGGAGGTTGACGGCTGGATCAAGCGCGACCCGATCGAGATGTTTCGCAACCGGCTGGTGCAGGATTACGGGCTGGCCACGCCCGATGAACTGGCCGCGCTTGAGCGCAAGATTGACGCCATCGTTGCCGCCGCGCTGGAGTTTGCCCGCGCTTCGCCGCTGCCCGATCCGGCGACGCGGCATCTTCATGTCTATGCCGATCCGATCAACCCGCCTGTGGCGACCCGGGCGCGCGCTGTCGGCCCCACCCGGCTGCAGGGCTGGCTTGAGGCGGTGCGCGACGGTATTGCCGAGGAGATGCGGGTGGATTCCGGCATCCTTTACTTTGGCGAGGGCACCGGCGAGCGGGGCGGGTCATTTGCCCATACCAAGGGACTTTGGGCCGAATTCGGCGCACACCGGATGGTGGACACGCCGATATCCGAGCAGGGTTTCACGGCAGCCGCCATTGGCGCCTCGGCCATCGGGGCGCGCACGGTCGCGGACGTGATGTTCGCCGATTTCGCCTTTGAGGCAGCAGGCCAGATCATGCTGCAGGGCGCCAAGCTGCGCTACATGAGCAACGGCGGCATGAGCGCGCCCTTTGTGCTGCGCGCGGCAATGGGGGCGCTTCGCAGTTCGGGGCCGCACCATAGCGGCAGCTATCACCCGATCTTTGCCCAGATGCCCGGCTTGATCGTCTGCCTGCCGTCCAACCCCGCCGATGCCAAGGGGCTGATGAAAACCGCGCTGCGGGCATCCGACCCGGTGGTGTTTCTGGAGCCCAAGGCGCTTTACGCGTCAAAGGGTGAGGTGCCCGAGGGCGAACATTATGTGCCCTTTGGCGTGGCCCGCATCGCGCGCACCGGCCGCGACATCACCATCGTGGCGACCGGTCAACTGGTGGCCCAGACCGAGGCGGCGGCCATTGTGCTGGCGGCCGAGGGGATCGAGGCCGAGATCATCGACCCGCGCACCATCATGCCATTTGACATCGACACGGTCATTGCCAGCGTCCGGCGCACCCACCGCCTGTTGGTGGTGGACGAGGCCTGGGCGATGTGCGGGCTTGGGGGAGAGATCGCGCAGGCGGTCAACGAACTGGCGTTCGACGAATTGGACGCGCCGCCGGGCCGGCTGCATACCGAGGCGGTCTCGCACCCCTTTGCGCCGGTGCTGGAGGCGGCGATGCTCGTCAACCCCGACCGGATCGCACAGGCGGTGCGCGACGTGATCGCCGGACGGCCCCCGGTGCCCCGGCACTGGCTGTCGCAAAGCGCGGGCAGTCCGGCTATTAGCGCGTCCGTTGCTGCACCCGCCCCACCAAAGCCCGTGGCGACTGCGAACGGTCTGGCACAAGCCGGAACGGTGAGTGGTGATGAACCCATTCTGATGCCATTCGGCGATCTTACTGTCAGCGAAGGCACCCTGATCCGCTGGGTCAAGGCCAAGGGCGATCGGGTCCGCGCAGGCGAACTGGTGGCCGAGATCGAAACCGACAAGGCCGTGGTCGAGATAGAGGCCCCGGCAAGTGGGGTACTGTATTCTGTCGAGGCCGAGGTCGGACAGGTGATAGCGATGGGTGCACGGATTGGTGGAATTTCGAGATGAATGCCGCGCCTGCATTCCCGATGCAGGCGCGCATTGCCGTCTCGCCCTATGCGCGGCGACTGGCCCGTGAAAGGGCGCTGGAACTAGTTGCGGTGAGAGGCAGTGGTCCGGCGGGCCGGATCGTCGCGGTTGATATTCTTGCCTATCAGTGGCCGGTTCCAGAAACTGCGCCCGATCAGCTCAAGCCGCTGCCATGTGAGACCGTCGTCAGCTTTTCTGCCACTGTGTCCCTGACCGATTTCTACCAGATTGCCGCTGAAGTCGCGCGTATCGGGCTGGATATCGCGATTGAGGATGCCGTCGCGCGCGCGGCCAAAGCCGCTCTTGCGGGGTTGGCGGGCAGGATCACGCTCGAGGCTGATGGACGCCAGATCATGATCAGCTCTGCTGAGGGTCTCACGATCAGCAACGACCGCCGCTTGCGTTTGGCAGCGCTTGCCAGCGGTGTCGATGCGTCGGCTGACCCTGCCCTGGCCTCTGTGTTGGTGCTCTATGCGACGCGGGTCATGCCGGTGGCCCTGCCGCTTTTGCCGGGGCGTGCGGTGAGGATTGCTCTCGTCATCAACACGGCCAGCGCAGAGGCGCACGCGCTGATTTGCGCCGATGGCAATGCCGTGAGCGAGACCCGCGCCATGGCAATTCTGGAGGCGTTTGCGGATGCGCTGGAACTGCCGCTCGCACTGTTGGCCTGAGGCGCGGCGGCGCGGTTGCCCACCGCCCGCTGATCAAGTTTGCCTTGCAAAGCTATGATAATAGTTTGAAAGAGAGCGCGAAATGTGAAGGACAGGTGATAGCGGGTGCCATGCTGACGCCGATCGAGCGATTTCCCGGGCAAAAGCTGAAGCGGGAAAACGGGCCGCTCTACCAGCAGCTTGCGGACCTTATCCGCGGGATGATCGTGCGTGGCGACCTTGAGGTTGGCAGCGACCTGCCCAAGGAAGCCGAGATCGAATCGCAATTGGGGGTCAGCCTGATCACTGTGCGGCGGGCCTTGCGTGAGCTTGAGGATCTGGGGCTGATCCAGAAGCGATCTGCCAAGCCGGCCAAGGTCACCGCGAAAAGCCCGACCGTGCGCGCAGGCATCAAATTTGATTCGCTGGAAGATCTGGTTGATTTTACCTCGGGCGCCCAGCTTGTGATCACCGGTTACGGTCTGGAGCGCAGTGCCGTCATCGAAAAATTCTTTGGACTGGTCCCGGGCGAGACCGGCTGGTGTCTGCGCGGTTATCTGTCGGTCGGCGGCCAGCCACGCACGCTGATCACCACCTATTTTCCGCCCGATATTGGCGCGCAGATGAAGATCGAGGATTTTTCCGACATCCTGATCTTCAAGAATGTTGCGCGCTGCCTCGACATCAGGATCGAGCGCGTCCTTGTCACCGCGCGGGCCGAGATAGCCAGCAAGTCGCAGGCGCGTGTTCTGGATATCAAACCCGGCAGCCCGATGTTGACCACCGAACTGGTCTATCTGACCGATCGTCAGCGCCCGGTCGAAGTCACGATCACCAGCACCTCTTCAGAGCATTTCGTACTGTCCTATGATATCGCTCTGGACGCTGCCAATGCGGGGATAAGTGGCGGCAGCGCCATCACATGAGGTTCATCCGGCGTATCGTGAAACTGCTCGCGCTGTTCACGGTCATTTGCCTTACTGTCGTCGCCTGTCAGGTCGTCCGCAACTCTGGTGAAACTCCCCTGCCCACCCCGGTGCCCGAGGCGACGCGTGTGGCCACCTACAATGTCCATTATATCATCATGGGCGCGGCAACCGGCCCGTGGTCGCGTGGCGACTGGGATCGGCGGCGCGGCCCGCTCGACCTTGCCTTCAAGGCTATCGACGCAGATGTCATCGCGTTTCAGGAGATGGAGAGTTTCAGTCGCGGCGACGAGAGCCGCGACAACCTCGCGCTCGACTGGTTACTGGAGCGCAACCCAGGCTACGCGGCGGCTGCAGTGGGCGATCCGTCAGCGTTTCCGTCGACACAGCCGATCCTTTACCGCACCGACCGGCTCGATATGTTGGATCAAGGCTGGTTCTTTTTCTCTGACACGCCCGATGTCATCTATTCGCGCACATTCAATGACTCTTTCCCCGCCTTCGCATCCTGGGCACAGTTCCGCGACCGTGGCACAGGGGCGGACTTCCGGGTTCTGAATGTGCATACGGACTATGCCACGCAGTCAAACCGGCTGCGCTCGATTGCGCTGACGGCCGAACGGGCCGCCCCGTGGATCGCTGCTGGTGAGACGGTGCTGTTGGCCGGAGACCTGAATGCCCGCCTTGGCGATCGTGGCGTCGAGATCCTGCAGGAGGCCGGCTTTACGTTTGCGCCGGTCAAAGGTGCCACCTATCATTTCAATCGCGGGCTCAACCTGTTCGGGGCCATCGACCATCTGGCCTGGTTCGGCGCGGTAGCACCACTGGGGCCGCCCGTTGTTCTGCGTCAGCGATTTGAAGGGGAATGGCCGACGGATCACTATCCGGTCATTATTGATTTGAGGTTCGAATAGACCAGAACTCACCTGTTCGCTCGCGTTCAAGATGGGCGCCATCAGACATATTCACTGCATTTTCTGAACAGCGCGGATGAGCGATGGTGGAGCCGTTGCCTTGCTAAAGCGATAGGTCCGAAACGGGGCTTAAAGCTTGTCTATTGTTGTCCAAGCGTGCCAGACTAAGTGAACCGAGCGCCAAACGACTGTCAGCTAATCGCAGTTGGAACCGCACGCATGGCGCAGCGTCAACCGACTGACCTGTCAAAGCTGAGCTGATGAACGCCCCACAAATTCTGATCTTTGCGGTGCTCGCGGCCACAATGGCGATGTTTTTGTGGGGTCGGCTGCGGCATGACGTGGTGGCTTTGGCCTCACTTATGGCCTGTGTCATTCTGGGGCTGGTACCGGCCGAGGATGCCTTCGCAGGGTTTGGTCATCCGGCGGTAATTACGGTCGCTTGTGTTCTAGTCCTGAGTCAGGGGCTGCAGAATACCGGTGCAGTGGACTGGCTCGCACGCAGCCTGCTGCCGCGTGATGCGGGGCGCTTGACCAGCATGATCGCATTGATGGGGTTGGGCGCGGCGCTGTCAGGGTTCATGAACAATGTGGGCGCCATGGCGCTGTTAATGCCGGTTGCAGTGCAGCTATCGCACCGGCTGGGTCTGACCCAAGGCCAAGTGCTGATGCCGCTCGCCTTTGGGACCATTCTTGGGGGCATGACTACATTGATCGGGACGCCACCCAATCTGATCGTTTCCGGTATCCGCGCCGAGGCCGGGCTTGGACACTTTGCAATCTTTGACTTTGCTCCGGTGGGCTTGGCCGTTGCGGTCGCAGGCGTGATCTTTATTTCTGTGATCGGCTGGCGACTGGTACCTGCACGCAAATCCGCAACGGGTGACGGTTTTGACACGGGCGCCTATTTCACCGAACTGCGCGTGCCCGAAAAGAGTAAGGCGGTGGGCCTGACCCTGCGCGAGTTCGAGAGCGGAATAGAAAACAGCGATGCTCAGATCGTCGGACTGGTGCGTAACGAGGTGCGCATGACCGCGCCACACGGTGGGCGGCGTATTCGTGCGGATGATGTTCTGGTGTTCCAGGCGGATGTCGACTCTTTGGCCAAGGCGCTGTCGGTGTTCGATATCAAGTTGGATCAACATGTGGTTGGCCCCTCGGGTGGCGAGACCAGGAACGCTGAAAAGCCCGAAATACCCGGCATCAAAGATGACAAGTTCGCCAAAAAGGGCATTGGCCCCGACGATTCCGCGGCTTCTGAGGATGACGAGACAGGCAATCGCGAGCGCAACGAAGAGATCGTGCTGCGGGAGCTGGCGGTGTTGCCAGGCTCCTCCATTGTAGGGCGGTCGGCCAAGGATCTGTACTTGCGCACGCGGTTTGGCCTCAACCTTCTGGCTGTGTCGCGCACTGGTCATTCGCCCCGCGCCCGGCTGCGCACACTCAAGCTGCGCTCCGGTGATCTGCTTCTGGTGCAGGGAGCCGAGGATGAGGTCAACGGGTTCATAAACGAAACCGGCTGTGTGCCGCTGGGTGCGCGCGATCTGCGGATTCCGGACAAGCGCATGGCAATCATCGCCGGTGCGATCATGTTGGGCGCGGTTGGCATCGTGACACTGGGTCTGCTGCCTGCGGCTGCGGCCTTTGCGCTGGGTGTGTTGGCGTCCATGGTGCTGCGCACAGTGCCGTTGCGGCAGGTCTATACCGCAATCGACTGGTCCGTGATCGTGCTGCTGGCGGCGCTGATCCCGGTCGCGGGCGCGATGCAGAGCACCGGAGGGGCGGATCAACTGGCGCGCTTTCTGGTGCAGACCATCGCGCAGGGCCATGCTGCAGTCGCACTTGCAGTAGTCCTGATCACGACGATGTTCCTGTCGGACGTGATGAACAATGCCGCCACGGCGGCAGTCCTGTGCCCCATCGCGCTGGGAATCTCGTCGACGTTGGGCGTCAATCCCGACAGCTTCCTCATGGCTGTGGCGATCGGCGCATCATGTGCCTTTCTCACGCCGATCGGGCATCAGAACAACACCCTGATCCTGGGCCCAGGCGGTTTTCGCTTTGGCGATTATTGGAAACTGGGCTTGCCGCTGGAGGTACTTGTGGTGGTCATCAGCCTGCCGCTGCTTTTGCTTGTCTGGCCGCTGTGACTGTCCACGATTTTGATGTCGGTCAGGGAGCGGCTGACGTCGCCGGCGGCTGATCCGGTTTGCCTGCCCTTCGTTGGAACCAAGTCGTGCCCGAGTTGTTGTGTCCCTAGCAGCGCAAAAGCGAAGGCAGAAAACATGACCCCAACCCGCTCTTACTATGGTGTGAGTTCCGACATTCCCCTGCCGGGACTGACCACATTCACGTATTTTTCTGCTGCATTTCTTGCGCTGACCCTGGTGACCGATTTTGCCTATATGCAGACAACGGTGCTGATGTGGAAAGATTTCTCGTCCTGGCTGCTGTTATTCGGTTTGATCGCAGGTGGGATTGCAACGCTGCTCTGGCTGATCAGCCTCGCCCTCAAGCGGCATCGGCCAGAGTGGCCCATCGTCGGTTTGAACGCCGCCGTGCTGATCATCGCCTTCATCAACAGCCTGTTGCATGCCGGTGATGGCTGGACCTCCGTGGTGCCGTGGGGCATCGGACTTTCGGCGCTGACCTGCCTGCTGATGCTCGGCTCGGCCGCTCTCAGACGCCGCGCCACCTATAATCGCCCCCTACGCTAACGCCCGAAAGGACGACTTATGATGATTTCGAATTCTCTTTCCGCTCGTGCCATGCTGGTTTCCAGCGCTGCTGTCTTGACCCTCATGCTGGCCTCTTCCGATGCCGGCCATGCACAGGATAGTGGCGACTTCGATATAACACGCCAGATCGGTCCTGACCCCTACCTGCCGGAGCCGCAATATCTGAACCTGTTACCCAGCGTAAAAGTGGCAGAGGTTATCGGCTGGGCTGAGGGGCAGACACCGACGGTTGCCGAGGGCCTGACGATCACGGCCTATGCCACCGATCTGGTCAATCCCCGCACCGTTCACACCTTGCCCAATGGCGATGTTCTGGTGGTGCAGTCGCGCGCGCCGGAGGACAAGCCGCAATACCGCCCCAAGGATTTCATCCGCAACTGGATCATGGCCTTTGCCGCCGGCGGCGGTACCGGGCCGGATCGTGACACCAATCTGATTACGCTGTTGCGCGACACTGATCGTGACGGTGTTGTCGATGAACGCCACGATTTGCTGACGGATCTGCATTCGCCATTTGGCGTCGCCTGGATCGACGATACGCTTTATGTGGCGGAGGCCGATGAGGTGATCTCTTATCCCTATGTGCTGGGTGAAAACACCATCACGGCAGAACCTACGACACTGACGCCCCTGCCCGGCGGCCCGCTGAACCATCACTGGACCAAGGATCTGGCACTGAGCCCCGATGGCACGATGCTTTATGCCTCGGTCGGATCGAACTCGAATGCAGCCGAGAACGGGATGGAAGCGGAAAAGGGCCGTGCAGCCATCTGGGAGATTGATCGGGCGACCGGAGCGTCGCGGATCTATGCCTCGGGCCTGCGAAACCCCAACGGTTTGACCTTCAATCCCACCTCGGGCCAGCTTTGGGCCGTGATCAATGAGCGCGACGAGCTTGGCCCCAATCTGGTGCCGGATTACATGACTTCAGTGCAAGATGGCGCGTTCTATGGCTGGCCCTACAGCTATTTCGGCGATCATGTCGATGAGCGAGTATATCCGCCCCGCCCCGATCTGGTAGCCGAGGCGATAGCGCCGGATTATGCCTTGTCGAGCCATGTGGCGGCGTTGGGGCTTGTGTTTACCGATGGCGCGGCCATGCCCGATGCCTATGCGGCGGGTGCCTTTGTGGGACAGCGCGGCAGCTGGAACCGGGATGAGTTCAATGGCTACAAAGTGTCCTATGTGCCCTTCACCAATGGCGTTCCCGACGGCATGGCGCAGGATGTTGTAACCGGGTTTCTGGTCAATGATCAGGCGCGCGGCCGCCCGGTCGGGCTTGGCATTGACGGCACCGGTGCCCTGCTTGTTTCCGATGATGCCGGTAACACCTTGTGGCGCGTGGCAGCGGCTGACGGAAGTGTGACCGAGGCCCCTGTGGATAGCGACCGCATCACGGCCGCAAGCGAGGCAGTCGTGGAGGATGATGCTGAGGTTGAGGCTGAGACTGAGACTGAGGTTGAGACTGAGACTGAGACTGAGACTGAGGTTGAGTCTGAGGCTGATGAGGTTGCCCCCGTGATGCCGGAAGATGAAACGCCGCCTGCAGAGCCAGCACCACTGCCGCAAGACTGAAACGGGTCGGGCGGACCGCGCAACCGCGGTTTGGCCCTAAGCCGATCAAATTCGCAGTTTCCCGTGCGGCGCGCGATTGCCTTTCAAAGGGGGTAAAGCAAGTGCGGCTTGGGACAAGACAGGAGACATAAATGGCTGACAATCCGCAAGACGACCCTGCAGTGGACCCCCAGGGTGGTCCTTCAAACCCGGACGAGCACGCCAAGAGCAAGCTGAAGGACCGGCCCGTTGCGCATCCTGATCATCCGGTTGAATACCCCGAGAGCGGTCACCCGTCGGATGCAGAGAAATGACAGGCTGAGACATGGCCCCTCGCCCCTATTGGAAAGGCTATCTGAAACTCTCTTTTGTGACCTGTCCGGTCGCGTTGATGCCCGCGACCTCTGATAGTGAGCGGGTCAAATTCCGCACGATCAACCGCGCGACCGGACAGCCTGTGCAGAGCCGCTATGTCGATGCGGTGACGGGGACGGAGGTCAAGGATGAGGACGAGGTCAAAGGCTATCCGCGCGGCGATGATGAACATGTTCTGCTGGAGGAGGACGAACTTGACGCGGTTGCGTTGGAAAGCACGCGGACAATCAATATCGAGCGCTTTGTTCCGGCGGATTCCATTGGCTGGATCTGGTACGAGAAGCCGCATTACCTGTTTCCCGCTGATGCGGTGGGTCAGGAAGCCTTTGCCGTGATCCTTGCTGCGATGGTGGAGACGAAACGGGTGGGCATTGCGCGTCTGGTGCTGGGTGGGCGTGAGCGGCCGGTTATGTTGCAGCCGCGGGGCAATGGCATCGTGCTATGGACGCTGCATTTTGGCGACGAAGTGCGGGATGCGGCGGATATGACGAGCGTGGTTGACGCGGCCAAGCCGAAACAGAATCTGGTCAAACTGATCAAGACATTGATCGCAGCGCGCAAATCTGACTGGGAACCTGACATGGTGAGAGATCCGGTGCAGGACAATATCCTTGAGATGATTGCGCGCAAGAAGAAGGGTCGTAAGCGGCCCGCAAAGGCCGGGAAAAAAGAGCCACCGCCAGCCAGCAATGTCATCAACATTGCGGACGCTCTGCGCAAAAGTATAGCTTCAGAGAAATAGAACTATCCCGTTGCGGACTTTGGCAGCGGCACGGCGGCGTCGCTGAACCCATCCCACGGGTCTGCGGTCAAACCTGACTGTCGCTGGGCCATGTTGCGCAGGGTGAACTGGTCGGATGATCTGGTCAGCGCCAGCTCTTCCCATGTCAGGGGTGCAGATACCGCAGCACCGGGACGCGCGCGGGTGGAGTAGGCGGCGACCGCGGTGGCCCCGCGCTGATTGCGCAGATAGTCGATCAGGATGCGCCCTTTGCGTTTGGCCTTTGTCACTGTGGCGACAAACCTATCCGGGCTATCGGCGGCCATCGCCTGCGCCATCGTCTTTGTATAGGCCTTGACCGCGGCCCAATCCGCGCGCGGTTTCAATGGGACCACGACATGAAGGCCCTTGCCTCCTGATGTCTTGACGAAAGAGGCGAGGCCATCGTCGGCCAATCGCGCCTGCACTTCGGTCGCTCCCGCGATGATGTCTTGCCAGGTTATATTTTCGCCGGGATCGAGGTCCATGGTGATCTGGTCGGGCCGCTCGAGGTCCTGGCTGAGCGCCCCCCAAGGATGAATTTCGAGACTACCCGCCTGCACCAGTGAAATGAGCCCGTCGAGACTGTCGATACCGATCAAGGGGTCGCTGCTCGCAGCGTCCGTGATGCTGCGGATGTGACGCCCCGCCCCTTTCCAGAGATGTTTTTGAAAGAACTGCTGCCCGGTGATCCCTGTTGGACAGCGTAACAGGGCCAGCGGCCGACTGGTGAGGAAAGGCGCGATCTGTGGCCAGATCATCGTGTAGTAATCTGCCATCCCCTCCTTGGTGACGCCCTCCTCAGGCCAATAGACGCGGTCGGGATGGGTCAGCTTGACGGCGTGGCGCGGTAAGTCTGGCACCTTTTCTGGCGTGGGCGTCTGTTCGGCAACAATCTCGCTGGGGTCTTTGTCCTCTCGCAATCCGCGAAAACTGGCGTGGCGCAGGTGACCATCAGCTGTCCAAGCCGAAAATTCGACCTCTGCCACCAGATCGGGACGCAGGAATTGCACCCGACGGGCCTGATCGGCTGTCAGGGGCTCGGAGAAGGCGCTGTTGTCCTGACGCAGGCTCTGGGTCTGCGTAAACAGATCCCGGGCGACGGCGGCGGTAAAGCCGGTGCCGACCCGGCCCACATGGCGCAACCTATCCCCGTCATAGACGCCGAGCAGCAACGAGCCGATGGCCTTGCGCGACGCCGAAGATGGCATGTAGCCGCCGATGACAAATTCCTGCCGTGCCATGCATTTCGATTTTATCCAGTCCCGCGACCTGCCGGATCTGTAGGGCGCGTTGCCGCGTTTGGAGATGATACCTTCGAGCCCCAGCTGACAGGCATGCCGAAATACGGTCCCCCCTTTATCCTCGAAAGACACGCTAAAGCGCAGGGGGCCAGAGTCCATTGCAACCAGTTTGGTGAGGGTCGCCCGGCGATTGATCAGAGGTTCTTGGGTGAGGTCGGCTCCGTCCAGATGCAGCAGATCGAACGCATAATAGACGAACCGATCAGTTCTGCCCGCTTTCAGGTCAGCTTGCAGCGCCGAAAAATCGCTGCGGCCATCTCTGCCTTCGACGACAATCTCGCCATCAATCAAAGCGGCGTCGAGCGTTAGATCTGCCAGCCCCGACAGGATGCCGGTGCCAAACCGATCCGTCCAGTCATGCCCGCTCCGCGTCAGAAGCTTGACCTGTCCGCCCTCAATGCGCGCCTGAATCCGGTAGCCATCGAACTTGATTTCGTGAATCCAGTCGGTGCCGGTCTTTGGGGTATCGCCGAGCGAGGCAAGCAGAGGTGGCACGAACAGCGGCAAATCAGCCTTTTTTGTGCCACCTGATGATTTGGCCGGTTTTGTTTTGGGCTTTTTTGATGAGACGTTGCGGGACTTTGACGCTGCAGGCTTGGACTTCGTTTCGGCCTTCAGTTCCTCAAGCAGCCGACCGGACAAGACGGATTTCGGCTCTGCTTCCAATATATCGGGGTCGGTGTCGGCCCGTGCAAAGGCGTCATCGCTTTTCATCAAGAGCCAGTTGACGCGTTTTTCGTCCGGTTTTCCCTTGATCCGAACCAGATGCCATTTCCCGCCCAGCTTCTCGCCATCAAGGGCAAATTCGAGGTGACCCTTGGCCAGTCCTTTGGCTACATCCGACAGCGGTTCCCACGTGCCGCGATCCCAGACGATCACTGCGCCAGCGCCATAGGAACCCTTGGGGATCGTCCCTTCGAATGTGCCGTAATCGAGTGGGTGATCTTCGACTTCGACAGCCAGCCGCTTTTCCGTCGGGACCAGACTGGGGCCGCGCGTCACAGCCCAGCTTTTGAGGACGCCGTCCATTTCAAGGCGCAGATCATAGTGCAACCGGGTTGCGGCGTGTTTCTGGATGACAAAGCTGTTGCCATGTTCTGTGGCCGTCCCGCCTTCCGGCTCTGACGTCGCTTTGAAATCCCGCTTTTCACGATATTTCTGCAGCGCCATGGTTCAGCCCGCCTTGCGGCGCGAGGATGCGGAACCTTTGGAATTCGGCGCCCCCTGATTGCGGGATGCGGGGCGCTTATCTCCGGCACTTTTACGCAGGGCTGACAAAAGGTCGCTTGGTGAATCGTCTTGCACTGGTTTGGTCCGTGCAACTGGCCGCCCCTCCAGCTTGGCTTGCACCAGTTCTGCCAAGGCCGCGTCATAGCGATCATCAAAGCTGTGCGGGTCATACTCCCCCGACTTGGTCGATATGATATGCCGCGCAAGGTCCAGCATTTCGTCGCTGACCTTGGCTCCGGGAATGTCCGAGAACACCTCCTCGGCTTTGCGCACTTCGTAGTCAAAATTGAGCGTCGTGCCGATGAGACCCGCGCCATATGGACGGATCAAGACAGTGCGCAGGCGTCGAAACAGGACCGTCTGAGCCAGCGCCACCACATTGGTGGCCGCCAGTCCCTCGCGGATCAGGACATAGGCCTCGGTGTCATGCGCCTTGTCCGGGCCGATGAAGTAGGGGCGGTCGAAATAGACTGCGTCCACCTTTGTGCAATCGACAAAGCATTGCACTGTAAGGGTCTTGTCCGATTCGGGCACTGTCGCTGCAATCTCCTCGGGATCGAGGATCATAAATTCATCGGGCGCGAGTTCATACCCTTTGACCTGATCGTCCTTTTCCACCGGTTTGCCGGTTTCGCCGTCGACAAATTCGCGGCGGACCCGGTTGCCGGTCTTTCGGTTGAGCGTGTGGAAGGTGATGCGCTCTGCCGTCGATGCGGCGGCGTAAAGTGCGACGGGGCAGGTCACTTCGTCGATCTTGAGATAGCCTTTCCAGATGGCGCGCGGCATGTGTTTACCCCTCTTGCGAGAAGGTAAATCTGTCATGCGGCAAATGGTTCCCGGCGGGGAGCTGAAAGGCGACATCGGTGCATAAGACGCCGGACGCGCACCCGCTCATCAACGTGCTGATGGGCAGCCCTCTTGCGTGCTGGCTTGCAACTGACTGATGGTGCGGAACCTCGCGCCAGTTGACGTTATCGCGGTCGTGGCTGTGGTGATATCCGCCCACATTCAGCCAGAGGCCGGGCACCATCGCACAGGCTGAGAGGTCCGGCCCGCAGACCGGAAAATGTTGTGTGGCCTGTCCGGGCCCCAGCAATCAAATCGAACTACTCAAACCAAATGGTTTACTTTGAAATGATAGTGACCCGGTTCCGCGACCTGGTCGGCCAGAGTCCCGATGGGATTGCCTTGAAGGGACACCCTGATGAGGCTGCTCTTCTGCCGCTCGCCGAACAAGCCGATGCCGTTGGGATAGCCGGGGCTTGCGCAGAACCTGGGTGCAATTGCAGCCTGAGGCGCACTCTCGGACTGGCGACATTTTGAGCTGTCCTTCGGCCCGCTTTTGCCCTGCGTTTGACATTTTCCGTGCTCACCGCCCTAGGGGCTGTTGACGTTCACTGGAGTCGGATGACAGTTGATGCCAGGGCGATGAATGCGCTGAAACTGGTGTCGGTCTTGCAGTATCTTGTTGCTATACCCCTGTATTCCTTTAGTTTTC
>Ga0105050_10002876_pt1 | contig 24240 bp, 20 predicted proteins | sample FRY01_FD_78088 | JGI IMG/M metagenome (GOLD analysis project Ga0105050, IMG submission 78088) | Freshwater microbial communities from Lake Fryxell liftoff mats and glacier meltwater in Antarctica - FRY-01 | ecosystem: Environmental > Aquatic > Freshwater > Ice > Glacier meltwater ...
GCAGCACGGCCTCGAGATGACGCATGAATCCTTCAACCAGTTCATGGGCGGCAAGTGGCCGATCCCACTCCAGCGGTTCGCGGGGCACCTCGCTGCCTTGAGACAGATCGGCTTGAAACAACTCATAGGCAATCACCTGCACTGCCATGGCGACATTGAGGATTGGATACTCCGGATTGGCCGGAATTTCCACATGCGACTGACATCGTCGCAACTCTTCGTTGGAAAGTCCTTTGTCTTCACGACCGAAGACTATGGCGATCTGTTGTCCCGGTCGCGCCACCGCCGCAACGGCAAACTCCCGGGGTGACAAGATAGGCCACGGAATGCGCCGTTGCCGCGCACTGGTTGCGACTACCCAGTGACAATCCGCAATGGCCGAGGCGAGGCTGTCAACCACACGGGCCGAAATCAGAACATCCTCGCCACCCGCCGCCCGCCACAATGCCTGCGGGTCGGGAAAGCGCTTCGGCTGCACGAGGACGAGATCGGTCAACCCCATCGTTTTCATGGCCCTGGCAGTTGCACCGATATTGCCCGGATGACTGGTTTCAACCAGCACGATCCGTACCCTCTGCAACAATCCCGCAATCTCCAACAAGCTCATGCACAACCTCTCGCGTTGACCAGATTGAATCCAACCTCACCCAAGCGTGTATCTCAACACGCTGTTAAGATAGCCGCCGCTTCGTTTTCAGGCTCCGCCAATGCATCCACACGTCAACATGGCACTGCGTGCCGCCCGCCGCGCCGGCCAGATCATGGTACAGGCCATGGACCGCCTTTCCGATCTCAACGTCGAGGAAAAGAGCCGCAACGACTTTGTCAGCAATATCGACCGCGATTGCGAGGCGGCCATCGTCGACGTCATCCGCAAGGCGTATCCGGACCATGCCATTCAGGGTGAAGAAGGTGGCCAGATCAGCGAAGGCAATGCCGCAACGGCAGGTCACCTCGGCCAGTACACCTGGATCATCGATCCGCTGGACGGCACCTTGAACTTTCTCCAGGGAATTCCCCACTTCTGTGTTTCCATTGGTGTTCTGCGTGGCAGCCAGTTCGAACATGCCGTGATCTATGACCCTGTGAAGAACGAAGAATTCACGGCCAGCCGAGGGGATGGCGCACATTTGAACGGTCGCCGTATTCGGGTCAGCAACCGCACGAAACTCGCAGAAGCGGTGCTCAGCACGGGGATTCCACCCGGCGCGGTCGACACGCACCTTGATGCTTATATGGCGTCCCTCAAGGACTTCACCGGCCAATGCCGGGGAATACGACGGATGGGTTCAGCGGCGCTTGATCTGGCGTACGTTGCTGCGGGTCGTGTTGATGGCTTCTGGGAGCTTTCGTTATCACCCTGGGATATCTGCGCCGGGACCTTGCTGGTGCGTGAAGCGGGTGGTTTTGTCGGCGACTGGCGGGGTGGAGACAACTTCTTCAAGACCGGCAATATCGTGGCATCGAACCCGAAAACTTTCCGTGCCATGGTGCAAGGCCTGCGGCCGCACCTAACGCCAGCAATCATCTGATCAGGGGGCGTACTCGTCAGGCTTGTCCGCTTCCTTGGGTGGTGGCAGCAGATCTTCCCGTTTGACTTTCATGACCAGCACAATGGCAGCTGCGACATAGATCGATGAGTAGGTACCCACCGTGATGCCGATGGCCAAGGCAACGGCAAAACCGTGAATCATCTCGCCACCCAAAAGCAGTAGCGAAATGACCACAAACAGCGTGGTGCCTGAGGTCATCAGGCTTCGGCCCAGCGTCTGATTGGTTGACAGATCAATGATGTCGGCGATTTCCATCTTGCGAATACCCCGGATGTTTTCCCGAATCCGGTCGGCAATAACGATCGTGTCATTGATGGAATAGCCGATGACTGCCATCACCGCAGCGAGCGTCGGCAAATCGAAAGTCCAGCCCAGCAGCGAGAAGCAGCCCAGTGTAATCAGCACATCGTGGAACAGCGCAATGACCGCGCCGACTGCAAACTGCCGGGTGAAACGGAACATCACATAGGCGAGGATCATCGCCAGCGCCGCAAGCATCGCGAGCCCACCATCTTCGGCCAGCTCTGCTCCAACCGCGGGGCCAACAAAACTCGACTGCCGCAGCGTGGCTCCCTCGAAACTCGCAGTTACGGAGTCAAACACCTCATCGCCCAGTTTGCTCTGGTCACCCTCGCCCTGAGGCGGCACCCGCACCAGGATGTCCCGGTCCGTGCCAAATTGCTGCACCACCGCTTCGACATAACCTTTCGATGCCAGCTCAGCGCGTACGGCTTCGGGGTTGACCACACGATCAAAGCCGATCTCGACCAGCGTGCCACCCGTAAAATCAAGACCCCAGTTGAGCCCTCGGACACTCAGTGAAACGATCGAAATCAGCATCAGTGCAATCGAGACACCAAACGCAATATTGCGCCACGCCATGAACTGGAAATTGAAGGTCATATCCACACCTTCTTGAGTTCACGTCCACCGTAGACGAGATTGATCAGCGACTGCGACACCTGCACCGCTGTAAACACCGAGGTGACGATGCCGACCGCCAGCACAACGGCAAAACCCTTCACCGGCCCACTGCCGATCGACAGCAGAATGATGGCGATAAAAAACGTCGTCAGGTTGGCATCGAAGATCGTTACGAACGCACGATCAAAGCCCGCCTGGATCGCGGCCTGCGGTGGTTTGCTCTTCAGTTCCTCGCGGATGCGGGAAAAAATCAGTACGTTGGCATCCACCGCCATGCCAATCGTCAACACGATCCCGGCAATGCCCGGCATTGTCAGTGTTGCACCCAGCAGAGACATCACGGCGGTGATCAGGATGACGTTACAGGCCAGCGCGACGTTGGCTATGAGTCCAAACCCCTTGTAGACAAGGATCATGAACACCAATACCGCAGCCATACCGATCAGCATGGAATTAATCCCGCGCTGAATGTTCTCTTCGCCCAGGCTCGCGCCAATGGTGCGCTCTTCGACGATGTACATCGGTGCAGCCAACGAGCCCGCCCGCAGCAACAGTGCAAGGTCACGCGCTTCCTGAAACTCCAGACCCGTGATCCGGAAACGAAATCCCAACGCAGCCTGGATGGTCGCGACATTGATCAGGCGACGGGTGGTGGTGCTGTAGTACTCGATCTGCTCCTTGCCGTCGTCGTCCAGTACCTTGCGTTCGCGTGGTTGTTGTTCAATGAACAGGATGGCCATCGAATCGCGGATGTGGTCCTTGGTGACATCATGCATTCTCTCCCCACCATCGGAATCGAGCGTAATGGAGACCTGTGGTTGATTGGTCTCCGGGTCGAAGTCCTGCACCGCGTTGATCACATCGTCACCAGTAACGATGTTGCGGGCCTGGATCTGCACCGGTGCGCCTTCGTACTCGTAGGTCTCCAGTTGCGAGGGACGGTCGCTGGGCAGCCCACCCAGACGAAATTCGAGGTTCGCAAACTTGTTGATGATGTCCTTGGCGCGCGCCGGATCCTGCAAACCGGGCAGATCGAGGACAATTCGTTCGCGACCCAGACGTTGCACCTGGGGTTCGGCAACACCCAGTTCATTGACACGATTACGCAGACTGGTCAGGTTCTGCGAAATTGCAAAGTCCTGCAATTCCCGGATCTTCTGATCCGAATAGTTCAGCTGTAGCCCAGGATTGTCGTCAATGGTCTCTTCGCTGATCTGAAACCCGTCGTTGGCTTCCTCAATCAGGACCCGGCCTGCGTCCAGCGCTTCCTGGCTGGCAAAGGGAATCAGCAGGTCGTTGTCTTTCACCCACTCGCCAGAAACATACCGCACCCGCGCGTCGACCAGGATATCGCGGAACCCATCCGCTGCACTTTTCAGTCGCAAGCTGATGAACTGCTTCATGTCGACCTGCAGCAGGAAATGCACGCCCCCGGAGAGGTCGAGGCCAAGCGACATGCGTTTGCCGCCGAGGTCCTCCAGCCACTGGGGAATTGTCGAAGCCTGGTCAAGGGCAACGATGTAGCTTCTTTCGCGTTCATTAAGGAGCAGTTGGACAGACTGGCGCGCCGCATGCTGATCGTTGGGCTTTTTCAGGCGAACGAGTCCGGAACCCTCATCCAGTTCGGTACCGATGACTTCCACGCCGTCTTTCGCCAGGGCCTGTTCTACCCGGTTGAGCAGTCCTTCATCAACGATCTGCTGCGCTTCCAGGGCCTTGATGCGAATCGCCGGGTCAGGCAGGAAGAGGTTCGGGGCCGCATAAATGGATCCGATGGCCATGACAAACAGCACGGTGATGTAACGCAGCAGCGACCCCGAATTCGGGGGACGCTGTACATTATTTGGCAGAAAGACCCCACCACCAAAAGACTGGCCGTTGGCCATGAGAAGCCTCGGTTCAGCCGGCGTCCAGAGACTTGATGGTCCCTTTCGGCAAGGTCGCGCCTATGGCAGTCTTCTGGATGCGCATCTCGATGTTGTGGCCCACCTGGACCTTCACAAAATCATCTTCAACCTTGTTGACCAAGCCGACGATGCCGCCTGCGGTCACTATCTCATCACCTTTCTGCAGACCACCAATCAGCGTCTGGTGTTCCTTGCGGCGCTTGTTTTGCGGCCGTATGAGCATGAAATAGAACAGCACGATGATGCCACCCATCATCACAAACGGCATCCAGCCCGGCTCTTGGGGGCCAGCGGCAACACCCGCTGCGTAAACAGTGAAATCAGTCAGGTTCATTCAGGGAATTCCAGGCGAGTTGGAGTGAGTCGCGAAGGCTGCGGAATGTACCCGTTTCGATAGAGGCGCGCAAACGAGCCATCAACGCATGGTAGTAGTGCAGATTGTGCTGCGTCATGAGAATCGCGCCCAGCATTTCTCCGCAACGATCCAGATGATGCAGATAGGCACGGGAGTAATTTGTGCAGGTGCCGCAGGAACAGTCGGCATCGAGTGGTTCGTCGGCATCCCGATGTTTTGCGTTGCGTATCTTGACGATACCGGTGCTGGTGAACGCAAAACCGTTCCTGCCGTTCCGCGTGGGCATGACACAATCAAACATGTCCACGCCCAGTTCCACACCGCGCAGGAGATCAGCGGGTGTGCCGACCCCCATCAGATAACGTGGCCGGTCGGCAGGCATGTGCGGCAGGAGTTCACGCATGACATGATCCATCTCGGCCTTGTCTTCACCCACGGACAACCCGCCAATCGCATAACCATCGAACCCGACCGCAACCAGCTGTTCGAGGTGCTCCCGGCGCAGCGACGGGTACATGCCACCCTGGATAATGCCAAACAGTTGGTTGCCGGGTGCCGGATCAAACGCCTGACGACACCGCGCAGCCCAGCGCATTGACAGTTCCATCGAGGTGCGGGCCTGCTCGAGTGTCGCGGGATAGGGTGTGCATTCATCGAACACCATGACGATGTCCGAGCCGAGCAACTGCTGAACTGCCACCGACCGTTCCGGTGTGAGCTCGACCCGGTCGCCGTTGATGGGCGACTTGAACACCACGCCTTGCTCACTGATCTTGCGCAGTTCACCGAGGCTCCAGACCTGGAACCCGCCACTATCTGTCAGAATCGGACGCTGCCAGTGCATGAATCGATGCAGGCCACCACGATCACGGATGCGCTCGGCACCGGGCCGTAACATCAGATGGAAGGTGTTGCCGAGCAGGATCTGCGTCCCCACCTGTTCCAGGTTTTCCGGTGTCATCCCCTTGACCGTGCCATAGGTACCACACGGCATGAACACCGGTGTTTCGATGGTTCCGTGTGGCAACCGGAGCCGCCCGCGCCGCGCCGCGCCGTCCTGAACCAACAGCTCATACATCAGCATTCTCCGAATTTTTTTCCAGCCATCCTTTCCAACCATTGGGCATCGCCATAGCTGAAAAACCGATACCCGCGGGTCACAGCTTCTGCATACGCGGCCAAGAGACGTTCCCGACCCGCAAACGCGCAGACCAGCATCAGGAGCGTGGTCTGCGGCAAGTGAAAGTTTGTGACAAGCGCGTCAACGACCTGGAATGAAAAGCCGGGCGTGATGAAAAGTGCGGTCTCGCCCTGCCCGGCATGGACACGGCGTGTGTCATCGGCCACCGACTCGAGTGTTCGCACCACCGTGGTCCCCACGGCAATGACCCGCCCCCCACGACTTCGCGCATGGTTGATCGTCGAGGCGGCTTCTTCAGTCACCGCATACACCTCGCCATGCATACGATGGGCCGAGAGATCTTCGGTGCGCAGTGGCTGAAACGTACCGGCGCCGACATGCAACGTGATTCGGGCAATGTTGACCCCGAGTTCACGGATGTTGGTCAGCAATGCCGTATCAAAATGCAGTCCGGCCGTGGGCGCCGCGACGGCTCCTGCGTGCCGGGCGAATACCGTCTGATAGCGGGTGAGATCAGCCGCAGCTGGCGCCCGCTGTACATAGGGCGGCAAGGGAATCTCGCCATCTCGTTCGAGCACATCAAGCACCGGGGCATCAAACGTCAGGCGATAGAACTCACCTTCACGTGCGGCAACGGTTGCACTTGAGGTTGCAAAGCGTATCTCACGCCCGGCATGCAGCGGTTTGCTGACCCGTACCTGACACAGTGCCTGTGATGGCGAAACAATCCGCTCGACCAGGACTTCGGCACGACCTCCGGAATCCTTCTCACCACGCAGCCGTGCCTTGATGACCTGCGTATCGTTGAGCACGAGCACATCTTCGGGCCGAAGCAGTGTGAGCAGGTCGGTAAATGTCCCGTGCACAAACGCCCCGGTCACGGGGACTTGCAGCAGGCGGCTCGCTGTGCGCTCAGCCAGCGGTTCCTGAGCGATCAGCGCCTCAGGCAGGTGATAGTTGAAGTCCGCACGTTGCATTGGCTTGACCGACCAATTAAAAAACCGGATCACATTGAACGAGGATAAAAATGGTAGCTGAGGCCGGAATCGAACCGGCACGGTGTCACCACCACCAGATTTTGAGTCTGGCGCGTCTACCTGTTTCGCCACTCAGCCAGAATTAACCGCCCTTCGATCAACATCAATGCCGGAGGGATCTCCTAGTTGTGGGAGCGATCTCCTGATCGCGGTCTCGTTCGCGGTCAGGTGACCGCTCCCACCGAGACCGCACCCACAAAAACCGCTCCTGCAGAGAGCACCCCAACCAGACCTTCCTGCAAAGACTGCTCGCACCGCCCCGAAAGGCCGCGCATTCTGCCCCGTCAGTCATCGGCGTCGCAAGTGTCCCGGCTTTTGCATTCTTCCATTAGAATGGATGCATCAATACCAGACAGGAATACCAAGGTGCAGGACGTTTATATCGTTTCCGCAGTTCGCAGCCCCATCGGCAAGCGTGGCAAGGGCCTCGCAGGACTCAAACCCGCAGACCTGCTGGGCAAGGTGCAGGTTGCCGCGCTTGAGCGCAGCGGGATTGCGCCCGAGAAGGTTGGCCAGATCATCGGTGGCTGTGTCTCCCAGATCGGTGAGCAGTCTTTCAACATCGCACGGATTGCCTGGCTGTCCATGGGTCTGCCCATGGAGGTTGCCGCCACCACCGTCGACTCCCAATGCGGCTCCAGCCAGCAGGCGACTTCGCTGGGTGCCGCCATGGTGGCCTCCGGCATGGAAGACATCGTCATGGCCTGTGGTGTCGAGATGATGAGCCGAGTTCCCCTGGGCTCGAACATGAAAGATGGCGTGCCGATGGGCGAGTCCTACCTGTCGCACTATCAGCCGACCTCCCAGTTCATGGGCGCGGCGATGATCGCCGAGGAATACCAGATCACCCGCGCCGATACCGACGCGTTTGGCCTGAAGAGCCAGCAGAACGCGATTCGGGCGTGGGAAGAAAATCGTTTTGCCCGAGAAATTGTCGCCATCGAGTCACCGGTGCTGGACGACAAAGGTCAGCCAACCGGCAAGACGCAGATGATCAGTCGTGATGAAGGGTTGCGGGCCACCTCGCTCGATGCGCTGGCTGCACTGGCGCCCGTCGCTGGTCAGACCATTCACACTGCGGGCTCGAGTTCACAGGTTTCTGACGGCGCTGCTGTCGTGATTCTGGCCAGCAGGAAGGCCGTCGACGAACTGGGATTGAAGCCTCGAGCACGCATCATTGCATCGACGCTGGTCGGCGTGGATCCGGTGACGATGCTCAAAGGTCCGATTCCAGCGACCCGCAAAGTGCTCGCGCAAGCTGGCCTGTCCATCGATGACATCGACGTCTTCGAAGTGAACGAGGCGTTTGCATCCGTGGTACTCGGCTGGCAGAAAGAGCTGAATCCGGATCCCGCGAAGGTCAATCCCAATGGTGGTGCCATCGCACTTGGTCACCCGACGGGTTCCACTGGCGCACGGCTCATCACCACGGCGCTGCACGAACTTGAGCGAACCGGCGGTCGTTATGGCCTGATCGCCATGTGTTGTGGTGGCGGCCTGGGTACCGGCACCATCATCGAACGGCTGTAAGGCGCGTCTGCATCAGGCGCAGTCCCGCGAGTGCACCAGCATGCCATGACCACTGCCGATACCGCACCGACGCTCGCCGTTCCTGCCAGTCTGCTTCGGCGCATGGGCGGTATGCTGTATGACGGCCTGATGATGCTGGCCGTGTGGGGCACCACGGCCATCATCGGCACGGCAATCAACCATTTCCAGGCCCCTACCGGCGTGTTGTGGCAGAGCCTGCTGTTCCTTGAGTTGTACTTCTTTTTTGCCTGGTTCTGGCGTGAAGACGGCCAGACCATTGGCATGATGGCCTGGCGCATGCGTGTGCTCTCGCTGACTGGAACACCCATCACATTCAACCAGGCGACCATGCGATTTGCCGGCGCGCTCCTGTCTTTCATGTGTCTGGGTCTTGGTTACTTCTGGATGCTGGTGGACCCGGATGGCCGTACCTGGGGCGACATCATGAGTGACTCGCGCGTAGTCGTTGAACCCAAAACGAACAAAAACAAGACCAACAAAAACAAGACAGAAAAGAAGAAGCAACCGTAACAATGAAGCCGCTCAGCACGTCGCCTGCAGTGTGCGTCGTCAGGTATAGCGGCGCGCACCAATCATCGCCACCAGCCAGCACAGCGCGATGGGAATGGCCACCGCGATCAACGGGTCAAGCGCATACACTTGGCTCATGGGCGCAAACAGATCCTGCAGGTACTTGAACACCAGGCCGGTCATGACACCCACCGTCAGGCGTAAGCCCAGCCCCACCTGTCGCATCGGACCGAGCACAAACACCATGGCGAGAAAGTTAAGGCCCAGAATCGCCAGGGGCATCAGCAGCTTGCCAAAATAGGCAACTTCATAGGAGCGTGCATTCAGATCCTCGCGGTGCATGTAGGCAATCTGCTGACGCAGTGCAACTACACTGAGCTTCGGCGCGGCAACGAGCACACGCACCGACAGCATCTCCGGATCCACCTTGCCATCCCACCGCAGTTCGGCATGGCTCTTGACTTCCGTGTGTTCTTCCGCAATCAGCGTCTCACGAACATCGCGCAACACCCAATGTGGATCAGAACCGGCTACGTAACGGGCACCCGTTGCCTGCAGGGCCCGCACCAGCGCGCCGTTTTTGTCGAGCCAGAACTGCCGGACGTCGAGCAGATCCCCCTCCCTGACCACCGCGCCAACACTCATAAACAGCGGCCCTTCCCGATACCAGGAGCCACCCGATATCCGCACCGAATCACTCGCATAGCGGGTCTTGGTCTTGAACGTCTCGGCCTGCTCTTCCAGCTGCGGCCCGTACACCTCACCGATGAGACCGCCCAATCCGACGATCACCAGAACCGGCAGCAACAGGCTGCCCAGCAGCCGGGTTACCGATATCCCGCTCACCCGCATGATCATCAGTTCGCCGTGACTGGCCAGATTGCCAAGCGCCAGCAGCGTGCCGAGAAAGGCGGCAAACGGCAGCAGCTCATAGATGCGACGTGGTGTGGTCAACGCCACCAGCGTCGCAGCCTGCATGAATGTGAAGTCGCCCCGCAATTCATCGATCAGCGCAAACACGCTGAGCAGCAGGATGAACGCGAGTACCACAACCAGCGTGGCGCCAAGGACGTGTCGCATGATGTGCAGATCAAGGGTGCGGATCAGCAAGACAGTGACCTCACGCGATCGGCCTGCTGGAACGATGCAGAAGCCAGATCAGCAGCCCCAGCATGACGATATGTACCATCCACATGCCAAACACCGGGTGCAACAACTCCTCTTCAAGAGCGTAACGATTACCCATCATGACCAGGTAATAACAAAGCAGTACCAACAAGCCGGGCAGAATGCGCGAGAAACGGCTGACCCGGGGGCGCACCCGCGCCAGGGCAATTGCTATCAGGACGGCGCCCAGGGTGAAAATCGGCATCGCGAGGCGCCAGTGGAACTCCGCAATGCCTTCGCCACTCGACGGTAGCTGGTCGGTCGGGATCCCGGCGATGCCAACACGATTGCTGCCCGTCGACTCATTGGTCAGCCGTTGACCGAGGGTCTGGTAAGTCACTGCCCGATAGTCTGCCTGGCCAGGAATACCTTCATAACGTCGACCTTCGTCCAGTAGCAGGAACAGCGACCCGGTGGTCAGGTCAAACGACTGACGACCGGTGTTGGCCCACGTGGTGGCTTCCCGCCCATCCGGCAATCGTTCCCAGATGAACACGGTACCCAGTCGTTCCCGGTCCTCCGACACGGTTTCGGCATACACCACCCGGGTTTCGCGTGAGTTGGCGTTGAACACACCCGGATTCACGTTCTGAAAATCCTGACGAGCCCGCTGTTCCAGGAAAAACTCACCGAGCCGCTGGTTCGACACCGGCGTGAGTTCAATCGCCAGCCACGCCACGAGAACACACACCAGAAGGCAGATTGGCGCCACCCAGGAGAGCAGTCGGAAGGTACTCAGCCCACCCGTTTGCAGGACCACCATCTCGCTGTCGGCATACAGACGCGACAGCGTCAGCAGGATCGACAGGTACAGCGCAAAGGGCAGGATCAATTGCAGAAACTCAGGCAGGCGCAGTTGCAGAATGGTGACCAGCGCTTCAGCCGCATACTTGCCGGCCACCGCATCCTGCAGGTAACCGATGAATCGCCCGCCGACACCCACCAGCAGCAACACCACGACAGTCAGCAGAAAGACGGCAACCAGTTCGCGGTTGATGTATCTGGCAGCGACGCCCAAGTACTCACTCCTGTTAACTACCTGGCGATCTTGCCCATCTCCGTGCGTCAGCGTGCATCGACAGGATATGGTCCGACGACTCCTGGGCGTCTGCGCGCCTGCAAGGGCGCGCCACGCTGTCTATTCCCGCATCTCGTCACTGGCGACAAACCTTCATGAATAGTCCGGGCAAGGAAAGTCTGGTTTCGCGGACCAACCCCAGCCTGTAAACTCGCGGCCTTCACGAATCCAACCGGCACGCGCGCATTATGAAGTATTTTGTCTCTCCAGGGCAGGCGACACAGATGTCGACACCCTGCCTGGTTTCAAGTCTCGCCACCGCGCGACAAGCGGCCACCTCAGCCGAGGCACGCGCAACATTGCAAGCTGCGCTGCGTGATTTCAAGGACCAGCCTGGTGAGACCCTGATGGTTGCACTGCCAGCGGGTTCAAGCGTCGAGCGCCTGCTGATTGCCGGTGGCTGTGATGTCGCCGTGTCAACCACCCAGTATCGCAAGGCAACGCATGCCGCCGCCTCTGCACTCGCCGCCGGCAAATCCGAATCCGCCGTCTGGGCGCTGCATCAGGTCAAGGTCGATGGTGGTGATACACGCTGGTCCATCACCATGGGTTTGACCCAGCTCAGCCTCGCCACCTACGCCTTTCATCGTCACAAGTCAGGCACAGCGCCTGTACAACATCTGAAAAAAGTCGCGATCCCATGCGATGACCGCTCCCGCGATGCGTGCAATCGTGCGGTCAGTGAAGCCAATGCGCTGAATGCCGGCCTGGCGCTGGCACGCGACCTTGGCAATGAACCACCTAACATCTGCAATCCAACCTGGCTGCTTGCACAGACCCGCAAGGTATTCAAAGGCGAGAAGGTCACCGTCTCTGCGCTTGATGAAAAGAAGATGGCTGAACTGGGCATGGGGTCGTTCCTGTCGGTCTCGAAAGGCAGCGAATCACCCGGCAAGCTCATCGTCATCCAGTACAAGGGTGGCAAACGTGGTGCTCCGCCGATCGCCCTGATCGGCAAGGGCATCACCTTCGATACCGGTGGCATCAGCCTCAAGCCGGGGCCGGCCATGGACGAGATGAAGTTCGACATGTGCGGCGCCGCCTCGGTACTGGGCGCGACCAAGGCCGCCATCGACGCCAGGTTGCCGATCAACATCGTCACGATCATCGCCGCTGCCGAAAACATGCCCAGCGGCAAAGCCACCCGCCCCGGCGATATCGTCACCAGCATGTCGGGCAAGACCATCGAAATCCTCAACACTGACGCTGAAGGCCGGCTGGTGCTGTGTGACGCGATCACCTACGCCCGGCGTTTCAAGCCAAGCGCGGTGATCGACGTGGCGACCCTGACCGGTGCCTGCATCATTGCACTGGGCTCCCATGCCAGTGGCCTGTTCAGCAATGACGACAAGCTGGCCAACGACCTGCTCGCAGCCGGCGAATGGAGTGGAGATCGTGCGTGGCGCATGCCGGTGTGGGAAGACTATCAGACCCAGCTCAAGAGCAATTTCGCCGACATGGCCAATGTCGGGGGACGTGAAGGGGGCAGTATCGTCGCCGCCTGTTTCCTCGCGCGTTTCACCGAAGACCTGAAATGGGCGCATCTGGACATCGCCGGAACTGCGTTTTACTCCGGCCCGCGCAAGGGTTCGAGTGGGCGTCCGGTACCTGCGCTGTTCCGTTACCTTGTCAGCGAAGCCGGGATGGCATGACACGCGTCGACTTTTATGTGCTCAAGGATGTGGACCGCGAAGCGCGGTTTCGTTTTGCCTGCAACTTGACGGCCAAGGCAGTGTCCAGCGGCAACCGTATCTACATTCGTACGCCGGATGACGATGCCAGCTGCATGATCGACGACTATCTGTGGACCTATCCAACCCATCGTTTCATCCCGCATGCAGTCGGTAATGATGTGGCCGCCATCCACCCGGTGTGCATACATACCGCACCACCGTCGGTGTGTGATGGCCTGATGATCAATCTGGGAGACGACGTTCCCGACTTCTACGGCCGCTTCGATCGCGTCGCCGAGATCATCGTCGGCTACAATCGCGACAGTGGTCGTGAACACTATCGGCGCTATCGAAACCGCGGCAATCCGCTGTTTCATCATGAACTCGACGACTGGGAACAAGGCGCCTGACCAGCGCGGTTCACACCGTTTCTTTTCCACATTCAACTTTTTCGGCACCCACACGATGGAAGGCAGTTTCAATCCCAAAGGCATCGAACAGGCGCTCTACCAGGAATGGGAAGCGGCCGGTCACTTCGCACCCCAGGGCAATGGCCCCGGCTACTGCATCGTCATTCCGCCGCCAAACATTACCGGTAGCCTGCACATGGGCCATGCCTTCAATCAGACACTGATGGATACACTCATTCGTTATCAGCGCATGAGTGGTCGCCGCACCCTGTGGCAGATGGGTACCGACCACGCGGGCATCGCCACCCAGATGCTGGTCGAGCGCAAACTGCAGAACGAAGGTATCGACCGGCATACGCTCGGTCGCGAGAAGTTCATCGAAAAAGTCTGGGAGTGGCGCGATGAATCCGGTGGCACCATTTCCAGACAGATCCGGCGCATGGGCTCGTCCCTGGATTGGTCCCGTGATCGTTTCACGATGGATGAGGGTTTTTCGCGCGCAGTGATGGAGGTGTTTGTCCGCCTGCATGAAGAGGGGCTGATCTATCGTGGCACGCGCCTCGTGAACTGGGATCCTTCCTTGCAAAGCGCGATTTCGGATCTGGAAGTGGAAAACCAGGAAGAACAGGGACACTTGTGGCACTTCCGTTATCCGCTGACAAGCGGACTCACCGCTGATGGCCGGGACTACATCGTCATCGCCACCACCCGTCCGGAAACCCTGCTCGGCGATACGGCGGTGGCGGTGCATCCGGACGACGAGCGTTACCAGGCGCTGATCGGCAAGGCCGTGCGTTTACCGCTGGTGGGTCGGGACATTCCGATCATCGCAGATACCTATGTCGACCCTGCCTTTGGCAGCGGGTGTGTCAAGATCACGCCGGCTCACGACTTCAATGACTACGCAATCGGTCAGCGCCACGGCCTGCCGATGGTCAACATCCTGACGGCAGATGCTCACATCAACCACCATGCACCCGAGGCGTTTCGTGGGCTTGAGCGCTACGCCGCGCGCACGGCTGTGGTGGCCGCATTAACCGACCTGGGACTTGTCGAGCGCATCGACAACCACAAGCTGATGGTGCCAAGAGGCGATCGCTCCGGCGTCGTGATCGAGCCCTTCCTCACGGACCAGTGGTTCGTGAAGATGGAGTCGCTGGCAAAACCCGCAATCGAAGCTGTGGAAAACGGCTCCATCGAGTTCATTCCCAAACTCTTTGAAAACACCTATTTCGCCTGGATGCGCAATATCCAGGACTGGTGCATCTCACGTCAGCAGTGGTGGGGTCATCGCATTCCGGCGTGGTATGACGCCGCGGGCAAAGCCTATGTCGGTCGCTCGGAAGCGGAAGTTCGCAGCCAACATGGTCTGGCGGCCGAGGTCACCCTGACTGCCGATCCGGACGTCCTCGAGACGTGGTTTTCTTCTGCACTGTGGACCTTCGGCACACTCGGGTGGCCTGAAGATACCCCCGAGATGCATCTGTATCACCCGACGGATGTGCTCATCACCGGGCACGACATCATCTTTTTCTGGGTGGCGCGCATGATCATGATGACGCTCCACTTCACCGATGAAGTCCCGTTCCGGAAAGTTTATATCCATGGCCTTGTGCGGGATGCGCTGGGTAACAAGATGTCGAAAACCAAGGGCAATGGCCTCGATCCGCTCGACTTCATCGACGGCATCGATCTGGAGTCGCTGGTAGAAAAGCGCACCGCCAATCTCACACAGCCGCAGATGGCACCGCGTATCGCCAGGAGCACCCGCGCGGATTTCCCTGCTGGTATCGAAGCCTATGGCACCGACGCCGTGCGTTTCACGTTCTGTGCGATGGCCACATTGGGCCGCGACGTTCGCTTCGACGTCAAACGCATCGAGGGCTATCGCAACTTCTGCAACAAGCTGTGGAACGCCGCGCGATTTGTACTGCAGAACACGGAAGGCCACCTGGCCTGGAAAACAGGCGCGCAGACGACGGACACACCGTCACTCGCAGACCGCTGGATCCGGAGCCAGGCCCGCGCCATGCTCGCGGCCAACAAGTTGGCACTCGATACTTACCGCTTCGACCTGCTGGCCAACAGCATCTACGACTTCGCCTGGCACGAATACTGCGACTGGTATCTGGAGATCACCAAGCCACTGCTGTGGAACGAAGCCACACCGGCCGCGGAACTGTCGACACTACGGACCACACTGCTTCAGGTACTGGAAGTCCTGCTGCGCGCAGCACATCCCATCATGCCGTTCATCACCGAAACCATCTGGCAGGAAGTGGCACCCCGACTCGGTAAGCCGGCCGGTACGGTGATGCTCCAGAACTACCCGCTGGTTGAAGAACTCACCGATGATCCGGAAGCGACCCGCGCCATCGAGTGGCTGAAAGGCATCGTGCTGGGCATTCGCAATATTCGTGGTGAGGCCAACATCAAACCGGCCCTTGCCGTGGATCTGCTGCTGCAGGATGGCGACACCCATGACCGCGAACTGGCGGGTGCATGCGAACCACTTGTCAAACGACTCGCCAAGGTCGACCGGATCGAGTGGCTTGCCGAGGGTCAGACAGCGCCAGCCAATGCGCTGACCGTGGTCGGCATGCTGAAGGTAATGGTTCCTCTCGCCGGGTTGATTGATCTGGATGCCGAGAAGGATCGACTGCGTAAGGAGATCGAGCGGCTGAAAGGCGAGGTTCTGCGAATCAACAACAAGCTCGCCAATGAAAAGTTTGTGGCCAACGCACCGGCGGATGTAGTGGACAAGGAGCGAAACAAGGTGGCAGAGGCTGCCAGCAAGCTGACAACGCTGGAAGCACAGCTCAGGAGTTTGTAGACACGGGGCTTCCCCCGGCTTTGACCGGTTGCCAGTCATCACTGTGCACAAACGTGCCCTGCGCCCAGAATCCCCACTCGCGTGACTTCGCGCCAGTGAGCACCAGCGTCCACGTCGGATAACTGAGCAGCTCAACACGGTGTCGGAAACGAGCGCTGCGAAAATGTGGTCGATAAGGACGCACCAGGCGTTTCAGTTCGACCTTTGGCTCATCGGTTGATCCGTCTTTTTCATTGCCTTTTTCATTGCCTTTTTCATTGCATCGATCATTGCACCGATCATTGCCCCGATCATTGAATTGACCTGCGGTCACAAACTCTGCATACGTAGAAAACGGGATCGTCACGAACCACCACGGATGGTCGTGAGCGGCCCGGTCTTCGTCACTGGCGAAAAACCGGTGTACGCGCAAGGAGCCACCCAACCAGAGAATCCAGCGCTCAAGATACAGGTCCCCATCGTTGGCGATGAGGTCATGTGTGAAACCAAACGAATATCGACCGAGCTTGAGCAACATGCTGGTACGGACAGATCCGGAAACCTTAAGGCGCGCACTTAAGCAAGACATGCCTTCAATATCAAGAAGGAATCAGCCATGCCCAGCCAGCTGGTCGCCTGTCTCCTCATTCAGGCATCGAATTCAGCCAGCCCGCAGACTCTCACGTATGGCTTCGACCAGCGCGGTGATCTCCCACTCTTCTGTGATGAAGGGCAGACCCAGTTGGATCGTGTCGCCGCCATAGCGTACGTAGAAGCCTTTTTGCCACAGGCGCATCGCCACCTCATGAGGACGACGCGCCGGCTCGCCCGGGTAATGTTCGAGAGTAAACCCGGCGGCGAAGCCATAGTTTCGAATATCCACAACATGCGGCTCGCCGCTCAGCGAATGCACCGCAGCCTCGAAAAACGGGGCCATGGCAGCAACCCGTTCGATCAACCCGTCCCGCTCAAGAATATCGAGGGTCGCGTGCGCAGCGGCGCAGGCAACGGGATGTCCTGAATACGTGTAGCCATGTGGAAACTCGAGCAGGTACTCCGGCGTCTTCACGGCCATGAAGGCAACATAAATGTCCCGACGAACCGCTACCGCCCCCAGCGGAATGGCGCCGTTGGTGAGCTGTTTGGCGATGTTGATCAGGTCCGGCGTGACCCCAAACGCAACTGCTCCCGTGCGCGCACCCGAACGGCCAAGACCCGTGATGACTTCATCAAAGATCAACAGGATGTTGTGCCTGGTGCAGATCTCACGCAGACGCTGCAAATAACCGGCGGGTGGAACGATCACGCCAGCCGACCCGGCAAAGGGTTCGACGATCAGGGCGGCAATGGTGGATGCATCGTGCCTGGCGATGACGGTTTCCAGTTGTTCAGCAAGCTCGATGCCATGTGGCGGCATCCCTCGACTGAATGCATTTTGTGGTAGCAGGGTGTGCGGAATGTGATCTGTGGTGGGGCCGTCGCCAAACGGCAGACGGTTGGGCGAGATGCCACCCACATGCATGCCACCAAAGTTGACCCCGTGATAACCCTTGTCACGACCGATCAACCGCGTTTTTTCAGGCTTGCCCATGAGCCGCCAGTAGGCACGAGCTATCTTGAGGGACGTGTCCGCAGCTTCAGAGCCCGAATTGGTAAAAAAGATCCTGTCGAGGCCGGCGGGCATCCATTCGCCCAGACGATGGGCGAGCTCAAAAGCCCCGGCGTGACCGTATTGAAACGCAGGCACGTAGTCGAGGGTACGCAGCTGGGTACTGACCGCATCGGCGATCTCCGGCCGACTGTGCCCTGCCCCGCTGGTCCACAACCCCGACAAGCCGTCAAACACCTTGCGACCTTCCGGCGTGTAGAAGTAAGCGCCTTCGGCGCGCGCGATCATGCGCGGCGACTTCTTGAATTCACGGTTGGCCGTGAATGGCATCCAGTAGGCGTCGAGATTATTCAAAGGGCACGTCCGTGCAAGCATCCTGTCGGCATGTTGGCGCATAGAATCTTCCGGGACAACCCGTCCAAGCTACTCATCTCAGGGCTCATCTCAGGGCTCTTCTCAGGGCTCTTCTCAGCGCTGGCTCTGCCCGCGGAGAAACGTCTCGCCTGCATTATTCATGAAGGGCCGTAGCGAGGGCGTCGAGGGTAGTGAAAACGCATGGTGGCGCGGACTGGAGCGCACGCAGGCGTGTTTGACAGCAAGTCGAGCACGCGGAAGGAGCACGCCCGGTGTTTTCGCTGCTATCGGCGTCCGCAGTAGGCAATTCATGAATAATGCAGGCTAAACTCGGTACACAACGCCTGACGACATGAGAGCCCGATGCAGATTGATCTTCTGAGCGCGGATACCTTTCGTAACGGACATCCCCATGCACAATACGATTGGCTGCGCGAGAACGATCCCGTGCACTGGCACGCGGAACCCGATGGACCCGGTTTCTGGGTACTGACAACCTGGGAAGACGTCGCCGGATCCGGTCGACAGCCGGACCTCTTTTCCTCAGAACCGACGATCATGATTCCCGACCCCGACGCAGGCTCGATCCAGCCTCGCGACAGCCGCCACAAGATGATGCTGATGATGGATCCACCTCAGCATACCCAGTTCCGTCGACTCATCAGCCGCGAATTCACGCGCGGCCCCGCCGCCGCATTGCGCTCTCGCATCAGGGAACTTGCCGGTCAGATTATCGACGAGGTCATTGCGCGCGGTGAATGTGACTTCGTGAGCGATGTCGCCGGCGAACTGCCCTCCTATGTGATCGCCGATCTCATGGGTATTCCATTGCAGGACGGTCGCAAGCTCTACACGCTGACCGAGATCCTCCACTCCGCTCCCGAAGCGCTCGAACCCGGTGCTCAACTGAAAGCGGGCATGGAGATGTTTGCCTACGCCGAGCAGGTCTACAAACAAAAACTCGCACACCCCACCACCGATCTGGCCAGTCAGATCGTCCAGGCAGAACTCGATGGCGAGCGCCTCGATCTGATCGACTTCCAGCTGTTCTTCATGCTGCTGATCGACGCTGGTGGTGACACGACGCGGAACCTGGTGGCAGGCGGACTGTACGAGCTGCTGAAAAATCCTGACACGATGGCTGCACTGCGTGGTGACTTGTCATTCGTGCCACAGGCACGGGATGAAATGCTGCGGGTGGTGAGCCCGGTGATCTACATGCGCCGCACCGCAACACGTGATACCGGGTTGCGCGGCAAAAAGATCAGGGCCGGTGACAAGGTTGTTCGTTACTTTGGCGCAGCGAATCATGACCCGAAACAGTTCAGCGATCCCGCGCGATTTGATATCACTCGAAAGTCGAATGCGCAGATCGCGTTTGGTACGGGGACCCATGTGTGTCTGGGCCAGCATATCGCTCGTGTTGAGATCGATTGCATGCTTGGAGAAGTGCTCACACGGCTGAAGGACATCACCCTGGCCAAACCACCCGAGTGGCTGGCTTCGAATTTCATTTCGGGCATACGGGCCATGCCGATCAGTTTCACTGCATCTTCCAATCCCTGATCAATCCGTCCCCGAAAAATGGTCGCGCAGGAGCGATCTCCAGATCGCGAATCCATTCGCGGTCGGAGACCGCTTCCATCAGGACGGTTCGCTTCAATTCCGCGGAATGTCCCTGAACGGCCCCTCATCAAACCTGGGCTCCTTCGGCATGTCGAGCACACGCTCAGCAATGATATTGCGCTGTATCTCATCAGTACCTCCGGCGATGGAAACTGCAGGTACTGACAGCAGAATTTCCGCGATGATCCCCTGCAGTGGACTGTCTGTTCCGGCCAGCATCGAATCACCCTCAGCGATGAGCGTGTGCACCTTTTGCGCCTGCCGTGCGACGTGGCTGGCGACCAGTTTGCCCAGTGATCCTTCTGGCCCCTGCGGTTTGCCGGCTTGTTGTGCAGCACGTGCACGACGGGCAGTCCACTCGGCGGCACTGGACATGGCGAGCAGTCGCGCGAGTTCCTGTCGCACGACGGGATCGACAATGCGTCCGCTCGCGACCGCCTGCGGCAGGGCAAGATCGGTTCGCCCGGCACGTTGTGGATACCAGGTGTAGGGTGCGAGCACCGTCTTATTTTCCGCGTCTTCCTCTTCGTGAATGCGGCCACGGCGATAACTTCTGCGATCACCATCCGAACTGCCGGAACGAAGGCCATCTGCACGACGACGTTCATGGGCAAGGGTGGTCATGGCCACGGCCCAACCATTACCGATCTGCCCGACCTGATTTTCCCTTGGAACCACGGCATCGGTGATGAACACCTCATTGAACGATGCGTGGCCATTCATCTGTTTGAGTGGCTGCACAACCACACCGGGTTGATGCATGTTGATCACGAAAAACGTGAGGCCCTTGTGTTTGGGCGCGTTCCAATCGGTGCGTGCAAGCAGGAGGCCCCAGTTGGCGTGATGCGCGCTGGTAGTCCAGACCTTTTGTCCATTGATGATCCACTCGTCACCGCGCAGATCGGCCCTCGTGGTCGCTCCGGCCAGATCTGAACCGCTGCCCGGTTCACTGAACAACTGACACCACGTGTCTTCGCCAGTGATGATGCGACGCAGCCAGGCGCGCTTGTGGGTGTCGGTGCCGTGTTCAAGCAACGTGGCAGCGGCCAGCAGTCGAATGCCTGCCTTGGCACCGGTCACTGCGCCAGCCTGACCAAACTCCTGCTCCACGACGCGCACCAGCTCCGCCGGGTAGCCACGGCCATACCAGGCTTCCGGCCACTCTGGCATGCCCCATCCTGAATCCACCAGCTTGTTGCGCCAGGCGATGAGTGAGGCATCCGGATCCCAATTCGCCTCGAGCCAGCTGCGCACCTCCTGGCGAACTGCGTCCCGATCCGGTGTACTCACGCGTTTGCTCCTGACCTTTCCCCTGACCTTTCCCCTGCCCTTTCCCCTGACTTTTCCACTGACTTTTCCACTGACTTTTCCAGCGCGCGGATCATGCGTTCACGGTGCCAGACTGGTGTACCGAGAAACACCTCCGAGCTCTTCGCACGCTTGAACCACAGATGGGTATCGTTATCCCACGTAAAACCGATACCTCCATGTAGCTGGATCGCCTCCTGTGCGGCCAGCAGGTAGGCGTCACTGGCCAGCGATTTGGCGAGGCTGGCAAGGTAGCTGAGGTTGTCCATCCCGGCGTCGGCTGCAGAGGCTGCGTAGTGGGCCGCTGACCGGGCCAGCTCAACCTGGATCAGCAGTTCGGCCATGCGATGTTTGATGGCCTGAAACGAGGCAATGTTCCGACCAAACTGAACGCGCAGCCGTGTATAGGCCAACGTGTCCGCAAACAGTCTGGTCATACCGCCGACCATTTCGTTCGCTAGTGCGATGGAGGCCAGATCCAGCGTGCGTTCAAGCCCTGAATGGTGTTCACCAGCCGGTCCGAGCAAGAGCGCCGCGGCGCCAGTCAGTGAGACCAGTGCGAGACGCCGGGTGGAATCGATGACCTTGAGCGGCCGGCGAACCAGGCCTTCCGCATCCGCCTCCACTTCGAACAGTGCAAGTGTGCGTCGATCCGACTGCCGGGCAACCACCAGCAATGTCTGCGCCTGTGCGCCATCAACAACAAGATGTTTCACACCATCTAGGCGCCAGCCCTCGCCCTGCTGCGTCGCCGTACATTGCCAGGCATCAAAATCCCATTGCCCCTGCAGCTCCTGGGCGGCCAGTGCGCAGTGCCGCTCGCCACTCGCAATGGACGACAGCAGAGCGGCACCTGTTTTGGGAGCCATGCTTGCAAGCGCGGCCATCGAGAGTACGGACGACGCCATGAACGGGCTTGGGCAGAGTGTGCGGCCAAATTCTTCCATGGCGATGCACACCTCCGTCCAGCCAAATCCTGCGCCACCTTCTGCTTCTGCAATGCCGATGCCCGGCAAAGCCAGTTCGTCGGCCATGCGCTTCCAGAGCTGTGCATCAAATCCCGATTCGCTCTCCATCACCTGTCGCACCCTGGTGGTTGGTGACGTGGTGTCCAGGAATTTGCGCAGGGAATCACGAAAGAGCGCCTGCTCTTCAGTGTGGGCGAAGGTGACTGTTCCGCTCACGAGTTGATGGTCTCCAGAATGGGTAGCAGATACTTCAGGAAAACGTCGGGGTTCTCCGACATGGGAAAGTGGCCGACACCATTCATCTGCCGCCAGGTTGAGCCGGGAATTGCGGCATGTGCAGCCTGACCCAGTTCCGAGCGACCGCTGTGATCGTACTCACCGGAGAGGATGTGCACAGCAACGCGGTGGGTGTCGATCTCCTGCGCGACAGCCCTCAGATCAAACTCTTCGATGTAATAAACCAGATCACCCAGGAAAGAGGCTGGCCAGCCGCTGGCGTAGACAAAGCTGGTTTCGCGGCGCAACGCCAGGGGTGATTGCGGCGCCATCAGGCCATCCATCAATCTCGCCTTGTATTCATTGCCCACCTGCGGGTGATGCAGCATGCCCAGGCTCTCAAGATCACCGCCGATACGCAGCGCACCTTCAACGGAGATAACCGCCCTGAATGTGTCCGCATGTTTGTGAGCAAGGTCAAGTGCCAGCAGTCCGCCGACCGAACAGCCCATGAACACGGGTCGATCAAGTTGCAGAACCCGTGTCAGCCCAACCGGCACGCTGCGCAGGAAGTCACCTTTCAGTCGATAGGCTTCGGCCCACCACTCCTGGGTGGTCGGTGGCAGGGACTTGCCGTGCATCGGCAGGTCATAGGCAATCAATCTGAAACGGCTGGTGATTTCCGGACACTCGAAGAGATGCCGCCACTGGCTGCCATGACAACCGGCGGTGTGCTGCAACAGGACCGGAATGCCCTGCCCTGCCTCTTCGTAATACAGACGATGGTCGTGACCCTGCAAATTGAGATGCACATAACGGCCGACCGGCGAATCAAAAGAGCCTTCAACGGGACACTGTCGAGGAACGTCGACTGGTGCCCGTGGCCGCAGAAGTTCAACCGCCCGCATGATCGCACCGTAGTACTGCGCCACTGTCAACGCATCGCCAACCGCTTCCAGACCCCCATGGGTGCTCATGCGGGCAACCAGATCATTGTTGAAACGGGACGGCACGGCCGCGAGGATTTCATTCCAGACCGCTGTCGGGCCTGCGTACTCCACCCAACGGCCGGGTTCGGTGTTGGCCCCAGGTTTGGGTAATCCGTCATCAACAACCAGTTCCAGCACTTCAGCACCGATTCGCAATCGGAGCCCACCCGTCCAGTGGCGGGCCGCCAGCTGGAATTCTCCGTCCGCCGCGCACGCCTGCGCCCATTGGATTGCGTTGATTCGCTTGTTGATACCCATTCGAGTGCTCCCCGCCCCCCCAAGACCAGATCAGACCAGACCAGGTCAGGATCAGAATCCGAACAGCCCACTCCGATCAAACCCGGAGCAATGGCTCATGCGAGAAGATACACACGAGTGCACCGGGATGCATCCGAAACGGCTAGACTCCGCGACCTGTCTGATTTTTTTTGTTCAGGAGCAGTGATATGGATGGCACCGCCAACTCAACGGATTTTCTGGTCCGGCGCGACAACCTCGCTGCCACTTCTTGGGCGACGTCAGCGTTGCCGACCACGCTCGCCCAGGACGAGGTTGTGCTGCGCGTCGATCGATTTGCCCTTACGGCAAACAACGTCACCTATGCAGTCGCCGGCGACAGCATGAACTACTGGAGCTTCTTTCCCGCACCGGCCGGCTTCGGGCGTGTGCCGGTATGGGGGTTTGCGGATGTCGTGGCATCGAATCACCCCGACGTATCGGTGGGCGAACGCCTGTATGGTTATTTCCCCATGTCGAGCCATCTGGTGATCAGGGCCGGCAAGGTCAATCCACGGGGACTGCGGGATGTGAGTGAACACCGCCAGAGTCTCGCAGCGGTGTACAACCAGTACACGCGGGTGCAGAACGACCCCGCCTGGCGAGCGGATAGCGAGGCAGTGCAGATGCTGTATCGCCCACTGTTTACCACATCATTCCTGCTTGATGACTTCCTCGCCACCAACGCGTTTTTCGGTGCGCAGCAGGTCATCCTCACCAGTGCGTCATCCAAAACCTCGCTGGGGCTGGCATGGCTGCTCAAGCGCCGGGTCGGC
>Ga0105050_10002877_pt1 | contig 24236 bp, 24 predicted proteins | sample FRY01_FD_78088 | JGI IMG/M metagenome (GOLD analysis project Ga0105050, IMG submission 78088) | Freshwater microbial communities from Lake Fryxell liftoff mats and glacier meltwater in Antarctica - FRY-01 | ecosystem: Environmental > Aquatic > Freshwater > Ice > Glacier meltwater ...
CAATGTAATTAATAGACCATTGCTTGTTAAGGCCCTTAGCTCGCCCGAGTATCAGGCAAGACTTGCAGCTCAAAAAGTGAACTTCTTCTGGAGTGGAAAGGATACGTTCAAACCGGCTAAATCTGAGTCAAGTGTTTCTGGAATGCAATTCAGAACCGGTTATGAAAAATTCTGGAAGGTTCCAGGATATACCGATGCAAGTACAAACCATCAGGATCATAAAACTGATGCTCCAAAGCCGGCAGCCCCAGCAAGTACAGCTGCAGTTAATAGCAAGGGCCCTGAATTACAAAATGATAAAGTTGCAATCTTGACTATAGAAGCTACAGATGAATTACGCTTCAAAGTGAAGGGTAACTTATTGTCAGAGTTCAGTGTGAAAACATCTCAGCAGGTAGAAATTACTGTTGATAATCTTGGATTAATGCCACATAATCTGCTCATTACGAAACCTGGAACAGTCGATATTGTTTCTCAAAAAGCAATTGAACTTGGTGATAACGGCGCAGCAAAGAATTTTGTTCCTGAAGGAGATATGGTTTTATATGCTACAAAGCTATTAATGGGTGGAGGAAAGGAGACTATTAAATTTACGGCTCCTGCTACAGCTGGAGATTATCCTTTTGTTTGCACATTTCCTGGCCACTCATTTACAATGCGTGGGATTATGAAGGTGGTAAAATAATCGTGGATTATATTTCCAACATTAGTAATAGAACTAAATTATAGATCTCCGGTACCGATGAAACCAAATTCAAGAATGAGCAAAAATAAGCGGCATAACCTTTTGAAGATTTCTTTGGGAGCGGCTGCTGGTGTCGAAATTCAGACTTCAGCCTTTGCAGAGTCAAATGTACAGAAGGAAATAAAAGTTGGAGTTATTGGCCTTTCAGTTCATAGTGCTGCATATACTGAGATTATAAATTCCGGTGCTTCTAGTCCTGATTTCAGCGGCTGTAGAGTAGTAGCGATTTTTCACCCTAAGGGTAATCCTGATGTAGAGTTCTCTGAAAAACAGCTGCAGAACTTTACTGATACGATAAAGGGACAGGGTGTAGAGTTTGTAGGTTCTATTAAGAAATTGGTAAAAAAGGTTGATGCTGTGATGTTATTAACCAACGACGGGCGTCCTCATTTAAAGGAGATTATGCCGGTACTAAAGGCCGGTAAGTCAGTTTATGTAGATAAACCACTTGCTGCAACCTTAACAGATGTATTAGCTATTTTCAAAGTTTCGGGAAAATATAAAGTACCTATGTTTTCCTGTTCACCGCTCCGTTATGTCAAAGAAGCCCAAGATATCCGTGAAGGAAAAGTAGTTGGTAAAGTGTTGGGTGCGAATACTTATGGTCCGGCACCTATCCAGAAATCCCACGCTGATCTCTTTTGGGATGGTATTCATGCAGTTGAATCACTTTATACTGTAATGGGAGGGATCGGTTGTAAAACGGTTACCCGAACATTTACAGATGATGCCGATGTCGTAGTGGGAAACTGGGAAAATGGCCGGATAGGAGTCTTCCGAGGCGTGCGCAAAGGGAGAAGCGGCTTCGGAGGCACAGCATTTGGAGATAAAGGAATAGCTTCTATTGGAGTATTTAATGGCTACCGCCCTTTGGTGGTAGCCATTGTAGAATTTTTTCGCTCAGGCCTAGCTCCGGTAAGTAATGAAGAAACGATAGAAATTTATGCTTTTATGGAGGCTGCAGATGAAAGTAAGAGGCTCAATGGAGTTTCGGTTAGCCTTTCTGATGTATTATTAAGATCAAAAAAGAAATAATTAATTGTTATATAAATAAATACAAGAAAGATGAAAGCGAGTAGATTAAATAGATTATTCAATGAAAAATCAGGTAAATGTTTTGATGTAGCTCTTGACCATGGTTTTTTTAATGAATTAACCTTTTTAGGTGGGATAGAAAACATTGAAAAGTCGGTCAAAATCTTGATTGATGCTAATCCTGATGCAATTCAGCTCACTGTTGGACAGGCACATCATTTACAATCTGTTCCTGGAAAGAAGAAGCCTTCATTAGTGCTTAGAACAGATGTTGCCAATGTTTATGGACTTGAACTTCAATCTGTATTATACAGCAGAATGATTGAAGAGCCGGTGCTTCAGGCAATCCGTCTTGACGCTACCTGTGTGGTTGTCAATCTTTTTCGTATTCCTGGTGCCCCTGAGGTAACAGATCAGTGTATTCAGAATATTCTGAAATTAAAGCCAATGTGCGATTACTATTCTATGCCATTAATGATCGAGCCTTTAGTATTCCGTCCAAACAGTGAGGCTGGAGGGTATATGGTTGATGGAAATATAGATATTATCTTACCGCTTGTTAGGCAGGCTGTGGAATTAGGAGCTGATATTATTAAAGCAGACCCTTGTGAGAATGTTGAAGACTATCATAAGGTTGTTGAAGTTGCAGGTTCTATTCCGATTTTGGTAAGAGGTGGCGGACGTGCTGATGATGAAGAATTATTGGATCGTACCTATAAATTAATGAAGCAGGGTGTTAAAGGAATCGTATATGGCAGAAATGTAGTACAACATGCTAATTCAGGTGGAATGACGAGGGCATTGATGGCAATTGTACATGATGGTGCAAAGCCAGAAGATGTAATAGCTTGGGTTAAGGGAAATAAATAAATTTCTACGGGTGGTATTTTCCTGCGGTTGGTGTTATCACCACCCGCTTAATTATATTGAAGAATGAAAGTAATAAAAGTTGGTATTATTGGTGGGGGCCTAATGGGCAAGGAAGTAGCCGGTGCTTTTGGACGCTGGTTCTCTTTAAACGATTATCCTGTTAAAGTGGAGTTAAAGGCCGTTTGTGATCTGGATGCAAATACGTTAAAATGGTACGAGCAAATCCCTACGGTTGAATTATTGACAACTGATTATAAAGAACTATTAGCATCTTCCAAGGTTGATGTAGTGTATGTAGCCCTTCCACATTTCCTACATGAGCAATATTATATCGAAGTAATTGAAGCCGGTAAGGACTTATTGGCAGAAAAACCATTCGGTATGGATCTGGAAGCTGCGAAAAAGATCAATGAAAAAATTGCTAATTCAAAGATTTTTGTAAGATGCTGCTCAGAGATGCCTTTTTTACCGGGTCCGCAGAGAGTGATAAGCGAAGCCCTTTCCGGAAGAATTGGTGAGATTATCGAAATAAATGCAGGATTTTGTCATTCAAGTGATTTGGATCCGCTTAAGCTAATCAATTGGAAAAGACAATCTAAATTTTGCGGTGAAATTGGTGTAATGGGAGATTTGGGTATGCATGTTATGCACATCCCGATCAGACTGGGATGGATACCTGATAAAGTATATGCCCATCTACAAAAGATTATCACGACAAGGCCCGATGGAAAAGGTGGATGGGCAGAAGGGGATACATGGAATAATGCTACATTATCATGTTCTGTTACCATTGAAAACAAGGATATACCAATGTCTCTTGAAATGAAGCGCTTAAAGCCGGGAGAGACCAATTCCTGGTATATTGAAGTTCTCGGAACTGAAGGAGGAGTACGTTATAATACCAAGGATACCAAAGCATTATGGACTTTTAAGCGTGAGAAGGAACAATTATGGCAAAGAGTAGATCTGGGATTCCAGGTTCCTTTTCCAACAAGTACCGGTTCCATATTTGAGCCTGGATTTTCTGATTGTTTTTTGCAGATGCTGGCTGCCTATTTTGCAGAGCGCGAAGGATTTTTGGATGGCCGTTTCGGATGTGTTACTCCTGAAGAAGCACTGATGAGCCATAAATTATTTAATGCGGCATTAAAATCTCATAAGACCAAATCTGTTGTGGATGTAGTATAAATATTTTTCCTGCGGTTGGTGTTTTCACCACTCGCTTACAAAAAAACGGATGAAAGGAAATACCAGAATGGGGATTTTGGCCGGAGGTAACTGGATCATAGATAATGTGAAGATTGTTGATGTCTACCCAAAAGAAGAAAAACTGGCGAATATTCTCAAGGAGAGTACCAGTAATGGTGGTGCTCCATATAATGTTTTAAAAGCCATCAGTAAAATGGGCTTTAAATTTCCCTTAAAAGGAATCGGAGCAATTGGGAATGATGAAAGAGGTGATTTTATTTTAAATGATTGCCGGGAACTTCAGATTGATTCCAGTCAGATTAAAAAGGTAGAGGATACCAATACTTCGTATACCGACGTAATGACTGTTCAAGGTACCGGCAGACGTACTTTTTTTCATTCGAGAGGTGCAAATGCCTTTTTAGATGAGTCTTATTTTAATTTCTTGGGCGCTGATGCAAAAATATTCCATTTAGGCTATCTTCTTCTGCTTGATAAACTGGATACTTTAGGAAGTGATGGTTTTAGCGGTGCAGCAAAAGTATTAAGAGATGCCAGGAAATCGGGTATGATTACATCTGCTGATCTGGTAAGTGAGCAATCCGAACGATTCAGAAACATTATTCCATTAACATTACAATTTATCGATATCCTGTTTGTGAATGAATTTGAAGCAAAGATGATAACAGATATTGAGATTTGTGATGATGATGGAAACTGTTCGCTTTCAAAGGCTTATGAGGCTGCAGATGCAATTTTAGATTCAGGGGTTCAGATATGGGTAATTATTCATTTCCCTAAAGGAGCAATTGCACTGAGTAAAAGCGGAGAGAAAATATTTCAGCCAAGCGTTAAAATGCCTATAGAGAAGATCAAAGGATCAGTGGGTGCCGGAGATGCTTTTGCCGCAGGTGTTTTAGCTGGGATTCATGAAGAATGGACGATGGCCAAAAGTCTCATATTGGGAGTGAATGTCGCCGCAGCAAGTTTAATGGATGCCAGTTCTTCAGAAAGTATTGTTTCATGGCAAGCGTGTATGAAGCTTGGAGAGGACATTGGGTTTAATGATGATTAATTATGAAGATTGGCCTATTCATCCCCTTATTAATTTCATTATATTTATAATTCGTTCAAAAGATAATGGTGATAAATGGGTTTAATAACATTCAAAAGATATTGTTCTTAACAAAATTGAAGAGTATTAATGAAAAACAATCATATCGTGAAGAAGAAAACACAGGTATTAATCATTATTTTCATACTGTTATGTTCTGTTTTCGAAAGCAGCTACGGAAAATTAAGTGAAAGCATAATTATCGAGAATGACTATTTTAGATATGAAGTAGCTAGCAACGGTAAGAACCTCCATTTTATAGATAAGTCTACCGGTAAGGATTATCTCGATTCGAAATCGGGTTCAAAATGTGCGTACATAATTAGCGAAGGCCAAAAGATTGAAGTTACAGCTTTGTCTCTAAAAGGGAATTACCTTGAGATTGAATTTGGAAAATCGAGTCATAAGGCCAAGGTTTATGTTGAAAAAGGAAGAGATCGCATCACTTTAAAGGTGGCCTCTGTAACCAACAATATCGAATCGCTTACTTTACTGAATGTACCGCTGACGTTGGAAGGGCAACCATATGAACCTTTCGCAGCATGTGTGCTTTCAATGAATCTTTTTACCCATGTAAGGCAGTTACCACCATTACAAACCCATCTATGGGCAACTTGTTACAAAAAGTTCGGATCGGAAGGTGCCGAAATTACTCTCCTCGGTCTCCCTCAAGAAAAACTCTTGCCTACTATCCGTGACGTAATGTCGAAGGCCAAAGATGTTCCACATTCTGATGAAGGTGGGGCTTGGGCACTCACGAAAAAAGAAGGTTATGGCTCCTATCTTATGAATTTTGGAACGCTTACCGAGAAAACGGTTGATGAGTGGATAGAGCGATGCAAGATGTTGGGTTTTAATCAGATAGATAGCCATGGTGGTGGCGATTTCTTTGAGTTTGGTACTTTCGAACTTAATAAGGAGAAATGGCCAGATGGGTGGGATTCATTTAAACGGATAAATGAAAGATTACATGCGGCAGGAATTTCTCATATTTTTCATACGTATGCATTTTTTATTGATAAAACTTCAAAATATGTGACACCCAATCCAAGGGAAGATCTGGGGTATGTTAATACGTTTACACTTAATAAGCCCTTGAGTGAGACTGCGGATGAAATTATAGTCGAAGAATCGACAAAAGACATTTCTACGATAGTCGGCTTTCATACAGAGAATAGTGTTACACTCCGGATCGGAAGTGAATTGATCGAGTTCAGCGCGGTTACCAAAACACCTCCATATAAGTTTACAGGGCTCAAGCGTGGAGCGAATGGGACAAAACCATCCGCTCAACCGGCAGGGAAAATAGCATTTCACCTGAGTGAGAGATTCGGAAGGTTTGTACCAGGGCCTACAACTGCTTTGTTTGATGAGATAGCGAAAAAACATGCGGAAATTGTAAATTATTGTGGGTTTGATGGGATATATCTTGATGCCATTGATGGGAGCGCCGTATTAGGAGGTGACGAAAATTTCTGGTATTATGGCACTAAGTTTATATTTGAAATAGCAAAGAATTTAAAACATACTGTCGGTATGGAAATGAGTTCAATGTCACATCATTGGTGGCATTTCCGCTCGCGCTGGCAGGCATGGGATCGACCGGTACGTGGATATAAGCGATTTATAGATATTCATTTAGCATCCATTAAATCGTCAGGACTTTTATTAACCGACGAGATAAAGTCTAATGAATGGGAACATGGCAGGTGGCCCGGTCACTCACCTTTGATTGATAAATATGCTGGTGTTGAAAAGGGACAGATACTACTACCTCTTCACTTAGGATGGTGGGGTAACCAAACTTGGAATCCACCGCAAATCGAACCAACCTTCCTTGATGATATTGAATATCTTGCTAGTAAAATGATAGGTAATAATGCTGGGTTCTCACAATTAGGAGGGGTCGATAAGAAGACCTTAGACGAGACACCCCTCTTTAAACGAAGTACAGAAATTATTAAACAATATGAAGAATTAAGGCATCAGCACTATTTTAGTGATAGCATCAGGGCACTTCTTCGTCAACCAGGGAAAGAATTTACTTTATTTCAAGAAGGAAATGGGGCGTGGAATTTTAAACCGATTGCTTATCAAAAACATAAAGTTGTGGGACTAGCGCATCCTTCGGCAATTTGGATCGTGAAAAATGAATTTAAAACGCAACCGGTTAAACTGAGAATAGAACCATTAATGTCAGTTAAACCCTATAGTGATCCTTCAAATATTCTTTTAGCGGACTTCTCAAAACCAACAGATTTTACAAATGAGATAAGTGCTGAAGGTGTATCCGGCGAAATAACCTTATCAGAAGAAAAGACAATAAGTGGGGAATCAGGTGCTAGATTTTCCGCCAAGAATAACGGTAAATCGCCACAGGACGGTTCATACATCAATATAGAAAAACAGTTTAGTCCACTATTAGATCTTAATAAAAATCAAGCTCTTGGTGTCTGGGTTAAAGGCGATGGTAACGGACAAATACTGAACCTCAGTGTAAGAAGCCCTCTTCATATTTCCCATGGTGCGCATGGAGATCACTTTGTTAAAATTGATTTCGTAGGATGGCGGTACTTTGAACTTGTTGAAATAGAATCATCGAAAATTAGTGACTACATCTGGCCGGATGATTCCCAATTTTATGTATATGACTCTTATCGGCATACGGTGGATTTTGGAAAGGTTGAGAAATTTCAATTGTGGTATAATAATCTACCAGTGGGTAAAGAGGTCAGTAGTGTAATAGGACCCGTTAAGGCAATACCAATGGTGTCGAATACTATTGAAAATCCTTCTATCACTATTGGTGACAACAAGATTGTTTTTCCTGTTAAAATGGAGCCGGGCATGTATCTTGAATTCCAATCTGTAGACGATTGTAAATTATACGGGTCTAAAGGTGAATTTTTGCAGGAGGTGAAGATAAATGGAAGTATTCCTATACTTAATTCTGGTGACAATAAGGTTCATTTTACATGTGATAGTCAAAAAGAAATAAATCCGCGTGTCCAAGTGACCGTTATAAATGAGGGTTTGCCTCTTTAGAAGAGTACGATCATTACTTTCTAGGAGCAGCCTAAAGTTTCCGGTTGGAAACCTGTAAACTAAAAGTTATAATCATTATTATAATCTAAATTCCATTAAACTAAAAAAATAACATTATGCCATATTTAACGAAAGAAGAAAGTGAAGCCAGAATAGCTCGGGTCAGAAAATTACTAGCAGATAAAAATCTAGATATTGCGTTGGTTTATTATGATGAATTCAATATTGGGAATGGATGGTATTTAACGGGTTGGTGCCCTCAATTTGAAAGTGGTGCGGTACTAATTCCCCGGAAAGGAGAACCTCTAATACTAGGAGGTCCAGAAAGCGAACCGTTCGCTAAGTTGGATAGTACGATTACCGAGACACGTAATTTTACGGTTTTCATGGTTCCTAATGAAGAGTATCCCAATGCGAAGATTATTGATTTTGCAATGCTCTTTGCTGAATTAAATGCTGAATTGGGAAGTGTGAAAAGAGTAGGTCTGGTAGGTGCAGACCGTATGCCCGCGGGATGTTATCAACAAATAGTGGAAGGGTTCGAGGGAGTTGAATTAGTGGATATTACATCAGAATATGTACATTTTCGTTATATAAAATCATCATGGGAACGTGAACAGATTCGCGCTGCATTTAAATTGGCAGACCATGCTTACGTTGCAATGAAAAAAGAAATAAAATCAGGTGCTTCTGAAATACAGGTTGCAGCAGCGGGTGAGTTCGCTGCACGTATTCGAGGCGCCAGTGGGTTCGGCTTTAGCACCATAATGGGCAGCGGCATCAGGTCGAACGCGGTGGTACCTACTGCAAGCTCCAAGAAGCTGGAAGATGGAGAACTGGTGATGGTTGGCATTTCCCCTAAAGTCAGTGGGTATGCTGGAGTAGTGGGAGATGTTTTACCCGTTAGCGGAAATTATACCGATCGCCAACAAGTATGCGTTCAAATTCTAAGGGTAGCACTTCGTATCGCAAAGAAACAACTTGTCGTTGGCAACATTGGCAGGGATATAGATGCGCCCGTCCGAGCTCATTTCGCTAAGCATGGACTATCGCAGTACTTGGTTTGTCCTTTTGTACATACGATTGGATTGCATGAAGCGGAATCTCCCTTTTTTGGGCCAGAAAGTGATGATATACTTGAACCTGGTATGATGGTATGTATAGATATCAGCTTCTTTGGTCATCCTGAGTTTCACGGAGTACGCATTGAAACAAGCTATGAAATAACGAATGCCGGGCCAGTTCCATTAAGCCCGGAAATGGATATTTTGTTTCACACTGATTAAATAAAACAACATGAGCGATAAAAGCAAAACTCATGAAAGCCATTCAGCTGAGAATGATTACTCGTTTGATGTGGTATTGGGTTTCGACATGGAGACTGACATAGGTTCATATACGCCTTTTTACGAAGGGGTGACACATGGCACACCTCTGATTTTAAACATTTTGAAAAAACACGGCATCTCCGCGACATTCTTCTGGACCGGTCATGCCGCTGAGAATAATCCGGAAATGGTTATACGTGTTAGCGATGAAGGACACGAAACCGGATGTCATGGCCTTTTTCATGAAACCCTGGGTGACCCCATATTTCCATTGCCAAATAATTGGCCAATACTACCTTCAGAAGTGGAGGGTCGCCTGACACAGGCAACAGAAATAATCAGACAGATCATTGGTGAACAACCTTTAAGCTTTCGCTGTCCGCGTCTTTGGGGTAGCACTACAGTAGTGAATGTTCTGGAAAAACTCGGTTATATCGCTGATGCCTCCCTGCCGATGTACTTCTATCAAAATCAGCTTGCACCCTATTATCCTTCTGCTACAGACTGGACGGCTTCAGGTGATTTGAAGGTGCTGGAAATTCCGAATTTCTGTGATCTGAGCATGGAAAGTAATGATCCGTACCAAAGAGACAGAGACCAGTGGCCCTTATTCAGAACAAAGTCTGCCGGATCACTTATGGAAAAAATAAAAGGTTTCCTGCACCATGTTAAGAATCAGGTCCGGCGCCCGGTTATTTGCCTGTATCTGCATCCATGGGAGTTTTATCCCATGCCCCATGGTGCAATAGATTTTGGCGAGTGCAGTGTTACGCCATTACCATTTATCGTTGAGAACTGCGGTCCGATTGCTGTTAAGCAACTTGATCTGCTCTGTAGTATGATTACAGAGAATGGTGGAAGATTTCTTACAGCTAAGGAACTAGTTAAGGAGTACCAGCTAAATGAACGGGAATATTCTGTGGATTCAAAACAAATAATATGATTCGGAAAGCATTCATGATTCAGGCAAGAAAGGGGATGGCTGAAGAATATAGGAAAAGGCATAACCCGATATGGCCTGAGTTAGAAAAAACGCTGAAAGACTATGGAGTGAGCAATTATTCGATTTTTCTGCATGAAGGCAGTGAAACGCTTTTTGGATACCTGGAGGTAAGCGATGAAGACTTATTCAATCGTATTGGAGATACAGATGTATGCAGGCGTTGGTGGAAATATATGACTGAAGTATTGGTATGTGAAAGCGAAGAAATTAGTAAGGCAAAAGAAGATATGTTAGTAGAGGTCTTTCATCTGTCATAGAAGAAAATAAAAATATGGTAGCAACAGAATTGCTGGCGGCATTTGCCGGGGCAGGAAAAAGAACTCACCTTGTAGGTAATCTCCATGCAGGCGTAATCATTGCTCTGGATATGGAGGGTCGCTTGTTTACAGTTAAAAATGGCAAAATATTAAATAGGGTGAACCCTGAAGCCGTTGTAGGGCAAAATTCGCAAACACAATATTTAAACCCAGGTGGTGATGGTCTCTGGCCTGCACCCGAGGGAACCGCTCTGGGTTATCAATATTCCACAGGCATCTGGAGAACATCGCCAGGGTTAAGATCGGTCAGATACGTGGTTTTAGAGAAAAATACAAACATGGCTTCTATTCAGGGGGAAGTAGATCTTATTAATAATAAGGGATATGGAATCCCTGCAATTTTTAAACGGAAAATAGGCATAGTATCCGCTAAAAATTCAGTATGGGTTCAAGTGCGGGAAAGTATTATTTACATTGGTAGAGCACCTCTTAAGAGTAAAGACTGTCTGCTTGCTCCATGGTCACTTTGTCAATTTGATTCGGGCCCCGATTGCGCGGTTGTTTTTCCTTGCTCCAATAAATCTTCTGTTTGGGATATCTACGAAGAGTCGAGCCTGACGCAACGAAATTGGGATAAAGGATTATGCAGTACTTGTACGGATGGAAAGATGCGCTATCAGATAGCTATTGATAAGAGAGTGCCATGGATTGAATTCCAGGATCAACGTCGAGGATTGTTTGTCCGGCGAAGTGCAGGTTCTCTTCCCAATGGTCAATCCTATATAGATATCCGTGATGCACCACCGGATACCTTGCCCAGCAAAAAGGGTGTTCGCTATAGCGTATACAGTGACCCGGGGAAATTTATGGAAATAGAAGCGGTGGGTGGATGCCCTAAATTAATACTTCCGGGTACAGAGTTGAGTGTTGATATAAACACCCATTATCAATTGAAATAAAATTCTCTAAGTATATAAAACAAGAAAACTAAAATAATTATTATGCATCAACTCATAGGTATTATTTTTCACTCCATAGGAGGATTCTCTTCTGCAAGTTTTTATGCTCCATTTTATCTTGTGAAAAAATGGAGCTGGCATACCTATTGGATTTCATTGGGTTTTATTGCATGGATTATTATGCCATGGATCGGTGGTTGGATTACAACTCCTGATCTTTCAGGTATATTGAGCAAGAGTACTTCGGATAGTCTTTTGTGGACGTATATATTTGGAGTTTTATGGGGGTTTGGAGGCCTAATGGCCGGGCTGGGCCTGCGTTATCTTGGATTGGCGCTTGGTCAATCCATCAGCCTAGGAGTTTCCGCAATTGTTGGAACCTTAGTTGTCGCTATCATAGACAATAAATTACTTATGTTGTTTACCACTATCTCTGGAGGGATTATTTTAGCAGGATTTCTGGTTTGTGTTGTTGGCATAGGTTTTTGTGGATATGCGGGGGTACTAAAGGACAAATATTTATCAGAGAAGGACAAAACAGCGTCTGTTAAAGAATTTTCTGCCTCTAAAGGTCTTATTATGGCTGTGTTGGGAGGGGTAATGAGCGCGTGCATGGCATTTGCGATCAGGGCTGGAGCACCTATAGCAGAGCAGGCAGTAATTGCTGGTACGACAAATGTTTTTATCAATAATCCAATATTCGTCCTTGCATTGGGCGGAGGTTTTACTACTAATTTTATTTACACAATGATTATCAGCATAAGAAAAAAAACCTTTGGAGATTACAGTATTTATCCACGGACTACACTTTATCGAAATTACGTTTTTGCAACATTGAGCGGAATCATGTGGTATGGTCAGTTCTTTTTTTATGGCATGGGGACCACCAAAATGGGGCAATACGATTTTGCAAGCTGGAGTATTCATATGTCTTCCATAATAATATTCAGTAATCTTTGGGGATTTTGGTTGAAAGAATGGATACACGTTGATAAAAGAACTCTCACGTATTTGTGGATTGGAATTGTAATGCTGATAATCTCTGTTACGCTGATAGGCATTGGCAATTACATGGAGGGCTGATTAAAAAATGTTTTAACGAGGTCGTATTTAGGATACGAGCAACAGCAGTTGCATTAATGATCGTTCCGTAATTAACATATCGCTGGCAGTTGGAAACAGCGCATTGAATGAAGATCAAGTTGTTATTAGGTTGTTCTACCCAAAGAAAGAAGCAATAAAAACTACAATATAGAAAACAATAAATTTAAACATGGCAAGAAGGAATTTCATAAAAGGTGCAGCATCATTTTCAGCGGTAACAATTTTAAGTCCTGCTGCAGTTTTTGCTTTGGGAACAAAACCGGCATTTCGCTTAGGCTTTATTGGCTGCGGACGCAGAGGCATGGCCGATATTAGCTCCATGTCAAAAAATACCAATCTAAACATTGTAGCGATTACTGACCTTTTTCAAGATCAGATTCAGGTCGCCAAGCCAAAGCTTGACCAGTTGAATGCTGCAAACGGATTTTTTGCCATTTCCCAATCGAATATATACCAGAGTTCGTGTGCATACCGTAAGTTATTGAATAATAAAGAGGTAGATGCAGTTTTGATCTCCTCACCCTGTTATGCACATCCCGATTAGAATGATCAAAGGTTCCATCCCGCACGTGCGGGATAAAAAACAATAAAAAAAACGGATGAAAGAAAATACCAGAATGGGGATTTTAGCCGGAGGTAACTGCACCATAGACAATGTGAAGATTGTTGATGTCTACCCAAAAGTCTCATATTGGGAGTAAATGTCGCCGCAGCAAGTTTAATGGATGCCAGTTCTTCAGAAAGTATTGTTTCTTGGCAGAACTGTTTGAAACTTGGGGAAGATGCCGGTTATAATAAATGATAATTTTTGTTATAAATCATTGATGTCCGGCTAAAGTAAAATTGCATATAAAATATCCATTTATACACTGGATTATATGTTTTTATGTATTCGTTAATAATCAAGTCCCCTATTAGTTTGAATAAGGGATTATCAGTTTTACGATGTTTTGTTACCATTAATAATGTAATATTTATGCCCTCACACACAGGAATGTTCATAAGCTTTGGCCTCAGCATTGAATCTAAGTTAAGCCTTTTTTCCGCCTCAGCTGGTGCGGTACGCATAGGCCAGGCCTTAGAATTAACTTTAATAGCATCAGGTGCAGCGGCGGCATTTTGTTTCTTTTCTGCTGCAGGAAAAGAAAAAATAACAATGAAGAGCTAAGAATATTATTTGTTAGACAGAAATTATAGTTAAACCGAAAACTATTGATTAAATACATAGCTGTCCGAACAAATAATATACAAAAAAGGCTCGTAAGTTTCTAATTTTGAGTTGCAAAACTTTAAAAAAAAGAAAAATCCGGGCCGATGTCAAAATTACAAAAGAAAGCGATACAGGCAGCCATAAAAAAAGCAGGAAAAAAGTCGGATAGTCCCTTATTTGGTCAAATCATTAAACTCATACCCCGGCATCTGTTGATTAAGTGTGTGGATATGTACCACTCAGATAAACATTATTCAGCTTATAAGACCTATGATCAGTTAGTAGCTCTTTTGTTCGGACAGTTAAAATGTGAATTAGCTGTCTTTTTTTGTCAGTAACACTTTGTCAATTCTTGCACCGTCCATATCTAAAATTTCAATTTCAAAATTAAGCCATAGAAGTGTGTCGCCTGAAGAAGGAATTCGTCTTAGTTCATTCAGTATTAGACCACTGATGGTATTAAATGGATAATCTTCTACTAAATCGTCCAAGTCAAACTTCCGTAAAAACTCTGTAAGCGGGTATTGTCCGTCAATAAGCCAACTTCCATCTTCTCTATGGATAAACGAAAATTCAGAACTATAAAAATCAGAAACATCGTCAACTAAAGCTTCTAATAAATCGTTCATGGTCACCATCCCTTGCATTTGACCAAACTCGTCCATTACAATTGCCTGATGTGCATTTCCTGTTTTGAATACTTTCAATGCTTCGTAAGCAGATAAATTTTCTGAAATGTATTGAGGTAGCTTAATGTGGTCAGCAATTTTAAAGTCGGGCTCGTTAATATGTTTAAAAAGGTCTTTGAGCAACATAGTGCCTACAACATCCATTTTGTCATTTACAACGGGGTAAACAGAGTGCATTTTGTCATTTACTATTTTGTTGATTTCTCCTGCATCGAAAGTCGTTTTTAAAAATATAGTATTGTTTCGATGGGTCATAAGTGATGCAACTTGCCTGTCACCCAAACTGATAACACGCTCCATAATATTCTGCTCAATCTCGTGAATAGCTCCACCTTCCATACCTTCTTGAATAATTGCTTTTATTTCTTCCTCCGTTACTTTACTTTCGGCAGTAGGTTTTATTCGAAACAGTTTAATAATCATATCAGAAGTAAAGGTCAATAACCAGATAAAAGGAGCGGCAATGATAGAAATCCAATACATCGGGAAAGACAGTAATTTTGAAATCCTTTCGGGCATTGTCAGACCAATTCGTTTGGGAACGAGTTCGCCCAGCACCAATGAAAAAAAGTAAGCGTAAATAAAATAACAACTATTGCTATGGTTTCGCTGTATTGCCTGAGGAACTCAAACTGATTTAAGTAATTTACTAAATCATCTTCAATTTTTTCCCCGCTGTAAATACCTGTAAGGATTCCTATAAGGGTGATACCAATTTGCACGGTGGAAAGGAATTTTCCGGGATTACGCGAAAGTTCAAGGGCTTTTTTTGCGGCTTTATCGCCTATTTTTGCTGCTGCTTCCAGCCGTGATTTACGCGAAGAAACCATTCCAATTTCAAACATGGCAAAAATTCCATTCAGTAAAATCAAAAGAAAAATAATCAGTATTTCCATTCAACAAAGTTATTGATTAAGTGTTCTAATTGTTTCTTTCCCGTTGTCTCGTTACAATATGGTCTATTTCTCTTTGGTTATCTGTCCAAATCGCTTAATCTTTCTGTTTAATTGTCTGCCAGTTGTGGGTATTATGTCGTCCGCTTCGCTTGCACCTAACTCATTAGTAAAGATCAAAACGTATAACTTATATTCTACAACATATAACTTAATGAGTCGATCTGTGTATTTGTCAATGGAAATTTGACTCAAGAATGGGTTTTTCTCATTAGTAAAGACTTCCCAAAACGTAAAACGTATAACGTATAACGTTCAACTTAATTGGAGTTTGAGATTAAAGTCTTTATTTTGCATTAATTATTTTCATAAACAGGCAAGCAGGAATGAGTGATAAAATTAAAATTGGAATTTCAATAGGTGATCTAAACGGTATCGGTTTGGAGGTGATCATTAAAACTCTGGTCGATAGTAAAATCATGGACTATTGTACTCCCATTGTTTACGGTAATACAAAAGTCGCATCCTTTCATCGTAAAACAATGGATGTCAACGAGTTCAATTTCAATGTAATCAACAGTCCTGAAGAAGCGCATAATAAACGCGCCAACATGATTAACTGCTGGGAGGAGGATGTCCGTATCGAACTAGGTGAAAGCACCCCCACTGGAGGAAAGTATGCATTTATATCTCTTGAGAGAGCGATGGATGATTTGATAGCAGGCAAAACAGATGCTTTAGTTACTGCACCAATTAATAAGCATAATATTCAAAGCGATGATTTCCAGTTTGCGGGTCATACAGAATATATTCAGGCGAAGACTAAGGCTGAGGACTCACTGATGTTTCTTGTTAGTGAAGATATCCGTGTTGGCGTAGTTACCGGGCATATTCCGGTGAATGAGGTTGCAGAAAAGATTAGCAAAGAAAAGATCCTTTCAAAGCTGACACTGATGAATCAAAGCCTTAAGAAGGATTTCTGGATTCAAAAACCAAAAATTGCTGTTTTAGGATTGAATCCGCATGCAGGAGATGAAGGTCTGATCGGAAAAGAAGAACTTGAAATAATTATCCCTGCTATTACTGAAGCAAATGCTCATGGAATATTTGCTTTTGGCCCCTATGCAGCAGATGGATTCTTTGCTGCACATACTTATACTCAGTTTGATGCTGTATTGGCTATGTATCATGATCAGGGTTTAATACCTTTCAAACAGATTGCATTTCATAATGGGGTGAATTTTACTGCCGGTTTACCCGTTGTCAGAACTTCACCCGACCATGGAACCGGCTATGACATTGCCGGAAAAAATCTGGCATCAGCAAGTTCCTTCAGGGAAGCATTATTCACTGCAATCAAAATTGTTGAGCGTAGAAGAGAAAGTACCGAACTCAGCTCCAATCCTCTAAAATTAAGCAAATTTTCAAAAGACAGAGATTAAAAAGTCTTCAACACGATAAAAACTAAGCATTTACATTGTCTTATCAGCTCATTTTTAAAAAACTGTTAGCAACTAAATAAATTTTCTTAAATTTGCACCCTCAATTGGCGTGCTTTGAAATCGTTACAGCAATATGGCATTCCGTTTACCGGATTAAAACTTGGAGTTCATGATTTTGAATTCGAAGTGGGTGATGCTTTTTTTAATGAATTTGAATATTCGCTAGTTAAGAGTGGGAAGCTGAAAGTAGAACTTGAACTTGATAAGCAGGAAACAATGATGATCCTGCAATTTCATATTTCAGGTGAGATGAAATTGGGATGTGATGTTTGCCTTGCTGATTATCCTTATACTGTTGAAATTAAGGAGATGCAGATTGTTAAATTGAACGGAAGCGACGATCTGGAGAATGATACCGAAGAGATCGTTGTATTGAAAAGAAATGAAACCGAGATCAATGTCGCAACTCTGATCTATGAATTTATCAATCTGGCTGCACCTTACATCAGCCGTTGTAATGATGAAGGAAACACAGAATGGTGCGACAGTGAAATGATTGCCAAGCTACAGCAATTGGCTCCCGGACCGAAAGAATTAAAAGAAGAAGAAATTGCCGATCCAAGATGGGAAGCATTAAAGAAAATAAAAAAATAATAAATTAATACATAGGAACAAATGGCACATCCAAAACGGAAAATATCCAAATCAAGAAGAGATAAAAGAAGAACTCACTATAAAGCAGTTGCTCCTGGTTTAACAACCTGCCAGACTACTGGTGCAGTACATTTACCTCACCGTGCTTACACAGTTGACGGAAACTTATACTACAATGGAAAGATGGTAATTGAAAATACCTCTATTGCCTAATTAACCTTTCTGATATGAAGATTGGCTTAGATATAATGGGTGGAGATTTTGCTCCCAAAGCAGCAGTTTTGGGTGCAATAGAAGCTCAAAAAGCCTTATCTGCAGGCCAAAAATTAGTTCTTTTTGGTGACAAGAATCAGGCGCTTCCTTTTATAATAGAATCAGGAATAAATCCTGATCTTTTCGAATTTGTTCATACCACTGAAATGATTGGTATGGGTGAACATGGAACAAAATCTGTACTTCAAAAGCCTAACTCAAGCATCAGTCTTGGATTTCAATATCTCAAAGAAGGCAAAATAGATTCCTTTTCATCCGCAGGAAATACTGGTGCCATGCTAGTAGGAGCCATATTCAGTGTTAAGCCTGTTGCGGGGGTAATTCGTCCGGCAGTTGCAACCAATGTTCCAAAATTAAAATCCGGCTTCGGAATAATGTTGGATGTAGGGGCGAATGCCGACTGTAAACCTGAAGTTCTGGCTCAGTTTGGAATTTTAGGCAGCCTTTATGCCGAACATGTATACCATATTCCGAATCCTAAAGTGGGTCTAATGAATCTGGGCGAGGAAGAAGAAAAAGGAAATGTCCTTACTCAGTCAACATTTCCTCTTCTGCAAAAATCAGAAATTAATTTCATAGGCAATATTGAAGGCCGGGATCTATTTAATGACAAAGCAGACGTTATTGTTTGTGATGGATTTACAGGTAATGTGATGTTGAAATTAGCCGAAACGTTTTATATTCTTACACTCAAAAAAGGATTTAAGGATGAATTCTTTGACCGTTTCAATTATGAACAATATGGAGGCAGCCCTATTTTAGGGGTAAATGCACCTGTTCTGATTGGCCACGGCATCTCTAGTCCGGAAGCAATTAAAAATATGGTACTTTTATCGCGAACCATGATCAAAAGTCAGTTCGTAGATAAGATCAAAGAAGCTTTTAAATAATTATTTCCTACCTATCATGTCTAAAGTTCATGCTGCAATAACAGCTGTTAATGCCTACGTTCCCGAGTATATTCTTACCAATAAGGAACTGGAAGGCATGGTTGAAACCAATGATGAATGGATTACCAGTCGCACAGGCATTAAAGAACGCCGAATTCTGAAAGGAGATCTTGGCACATCTGACATGGCTACCCATGCCGTGAATGGTTTGCTTGAAAAACGCGGAATAAGTGCTGCAGAGATTGATCTAATTATCTTTTGTACCACCACTCCCGACTTGGTATTTCCGGCTTCTGCCAATATCCTTGCCCACAAAATTGGTGCTGTTAATGCCTGGGGATATGATCTGAATGCCGCATGTTCAGGATTTTTATACGGACTATCAACAGGTTCGCAATTCATTGAAACCGGTAAACATCAGAAAGTTTTGGTAGTTGGAGGCGATAAAATGTCGTCTATCATTAATTATAAAGACCGCAAAAGTTGTATAATTTTCGGTGATGGATGTGGCGCCGTTCTACTTGAACCGAACACAGAAGGTTTCGGAGTTATAGACTCAATACTTAAAAGTGATGGATCTGGTGGCCCCTATTTATGCCAGAAAGCAGGGGGCTCATTAAGACCAGCAAGTCATGAGACGGTTGATAATGATGAACACTTCCTGTTTCAGGAGGGTCAAGCTGTTTTTAAATTCGCCGTGACTAATATGGCTGATGTTTCTGCTGAGATAATGAAAAAAAATGATCTGAGCTCTGATGATGTTGATTGGTTGGTTCCGCACCAAGCCAATAAGCGAATTATTGATGCTACCAGCAGTCGTTGTGGTATTGCTCCAGAAAAAGTGATGATCAATATTGAAAAATATGGAAATACCACCAATGGGACCATTCCACTATGCTTATGGGAATGGGAAAGCAAACTCAAGAAGGGGGATAACCTAATCCTGGCCGCTTTCGGAGGAGGATTCACTTGGGGTTCTCTGTATTTAAAATGGGCTTATTAAAAAATAAATCAAAATCGTTTCTTAATTTTTTTATTATAATTTTAGATTAAAATCGTCCACCTAAACTAAACAAAATGGATATAAAACAAATTCAGGAGCTTATAAAGTTTGTTTCCAGATCTGGAGTAAATGAAGTTTCTATTGAGCAGGAAGATTTTAAAATTACTATAAAAACTAACCAGCCGCCTACCTATCAGGTTCAGGCTGCACAGCAAATACAGGCGACATCTGCCCCAGCGCTTTTAACGGCACAGGCACCTCCGGCAGAAATCAAGCCTGCCGCCGTACCTGTTAAAGATGACAACGCAAACTATTTAACTGTTAAATCTCCAATGATAGGTACTTTTTATCGGTCTTCGAATCCCGATAAGCCACTTTTTGTAAATGTTGGTGATGAAATTAAAGCCGGACAGATTGTTTGTATTATTGAAGCAATGAAACTGTTTAACGAAATCGAATCCGAAATTTCAGGTCGTATTGTAAAAGTACTCGTAGATAATGCAAGTCCTGTAGAGTACGATCAGCCTTTATTTTTGGTGGAACCTATCTGATTTGAAGATTAACAATTTGAATATTTGAAGATTCATAGCAGGTACTGCATATTTTTCTGAATTTTCAAATTCCCAAATCATCAAATTCCCAAATCAAAAAAACATGTTTAAAAAAATACTTATTGCAAATCGTGGTGAAATTGCCCTTCGGATTATCCGAACCTGCAAGGAAATGGGAGTAAAAACCGTGGCAGTTTATTCAACTGCCGACCGCCATAGTCTACATGTACGGTTTGCCGATGAAGCAGTTTGTATTGGCCCGCCAGCAAGTAAAGACTCTTATTTAAGTATTCCGAATATCATATCTGCAGCTGAGCTAACTAATGCAGATGCTATCCATCCGGGATATGGTTTTTTGTCTGAGAATGCAAAATTTTCAGCAATCTGCCACGAATATGGTATCAAATTCATCGGGGCTACTGCCGATCAGATCAACGGTATGGGAGATAAAGCATCCGCTAAAGAAACCATGAAAAAAGCGGGTGTTCCAACAATTCCGGGCTCTGAAGGTTTATTAGCTGATGTTAAAGAGGGAATTAAAATTGCCAATGAGATTGGTTATCCTATTATCCTGAAAGCTACAGCCGGTGGCGGTGGCCGGGGTATGCGCATCGTATGGAAGGATGAAGAGTTTGAGCCTGCTTGGGATTCAGCCCGTCAGGAATCAGCCGCTGCATTTGGTAACGACGGATTATATCTTGAGAAATACGTAGAAGATCCTCGTCATATTGAGATTCAAGTAATTGGAGACCAATACGGCAAGGTATGTCATTTGTCAGAGCGTGATTGCTCAATTCAGCGCAGACATCAGAAGCTGGTGGAGGAATCTCCTTCACCTTTCATGACACCTGAACTGCGCGAAAAAATGGGTGAGGCTGCCATTAAGGGAGCTATGGCAGTAAACTACGAAGGAGCAGGTACAGTAGAATTTCTGGTGGATAAACACCGCAATTTCTATTTCATGGAAATGAATACTCGTATTCAGGTTGAGCATCCGGTTACTGAAGAGGTTATTAATTTTGACCTGATCAAAGAACAGATTAAGGTTGCTGCAGGTATTCCTATCTCCGGAAAAAATTATATTCCTAAAATGCATGCAATCGAATGCCGCATCAATGCCGAAGATCCGTTTAATAATTTCAGGCCATCTCCCGGACTAATTACTAATTTCCACTCACCCGGTGGACATGGAGTAAGGGTTGATACACATGTGTATGCCGGCTATCAGATCCCTCCGAATTATGACTCCATGATTGCTAAACTGATCTGTGTAGCACAAACTAGGGAAGAAGCAATTTGTACAATGGAGCGCTCTTTAAGTGAGTTTGTGATTGAGGGAGTGAAAACAACCATCCCTTTCCATTTAAGACTGATGAAAGACCCAAATTTCAGGGCAGGTAATTTTACCACTAAATTTATGGACAGCTTTGACCTGAGTGAATAACTAATTTTTGTATGCACTTGATAACCAATAAATTTTTATTTCTTGAAGCTATATGTCACAATAGACGTGATGATTATTAAATATCCACTGAATACCATTCTTAAATAAAATAGAATGGTATTTTTGTTTTAAAATTATGAGTGAGGAAAGTAAAGACCTTGTTAATGCTATCAAGGAAAAAGGTAAAACGATAGAAGCAGAAATGTCTTTTTTTGATCATTTAGATGTCCTTAGGGGACATCTGATTAGGGCTTCTATTGCTATCGTAACCTTTACAATACTTGCCTTCTCATTTTACGATTTCATTTTTGACCAGATTATTATGGGTCCCGGTCGTACTGATTTCTGGACCTATAGAATGATGTGTTTGGCCACTGAAAAATTTAATCTTGGAGCAGACTTCTGTGTTAAAAAACTAAGTTTTAATATTATAAATACTGAACTGGGCGGACAGTTTACCTTGCAGCTCAATTCTTCACTGATGATAGGAATTGTATTAGGTGTACCCTATTTATTATTTGAGGTTTGGCGATTTGTAAAACCAGCTCTGCATGAAAATGAACGGAAATCAGCAACCGGTTTTGTTTTCTGGGCTTCATTATTGTTTATTATTGGCTTAATGTTTGGCTATTACATTATTGCACCTTTATCGATCAACTTCTTATCCAATTATGAAGTCAGTTCAATCATCAATAACCAGATTACCATCTCCTCTTATTTCTCTGTTGTTGCGACACTTACCATCGGAGCAGCAATTACATTCGAACTACCAATAGTAATATATATTCTTTCAAAGCTGGGAATCATGACTCCTGAGTTTATGAAATCATCTAGAAGATATGCCACTGTAATTATCCTAATAATTGCAGCAATAGTAACACCTACTCCGGATCTTGTAACCATGCTTACTGTTAGTTTTCCATTGTTTTTATTGTACGAAGTCAGTATTTATGTTTCAGCAAGAGTAGCAGCAGCAAAGAAAAAAGCTGAGATAGAATTTTACAAGGATTAAGCTAAGATTTAAGAAATGAACAAAAATATATCCATTGCAATTGGAGCCGATCATGCAGGTGTTGAATACAAAAACATGCTTATTGATTTGCTGAAAAATTATACTATTAAAGACTTTGGAACCTACAGCAACGACTCTGTAGACTATCCGGATTTTGCTCATCCCGTTGCTAACGCTGTAGAAAAAGCTGAATTTTCAATGGGTATATTGATCTGCGGAAGCGCTAATGGGGTAGCCATCACAGCCAATAAACATCAGGGAATTAGAGCAGCCATCTGCTGGAATGAAGAGCTTGCCGAACTTGCAAGATCACATAATAATGCCAATGTTCTTTGTATTCCGGCCAGGTTTATCAGCCCTGAGCTTGCCAAAGATATCTGTATTAAATTTATCAATACAGAATTTGAAGGTGGCCGCCATGCCAACAGGGTGAATAAAATCTCCTGCTAATATTTTTAAACTAACCAACCACAATATGATTTTAAAGAAAACAATTTGGGCACTATTCCTGCTGTGCATTTCTACACAGGTATTCGCTCAGGATCCGAATGCACAAAAGTATGCAGAGGAAATTAACATCAAAAAAGCTAAAAAACATCTAAATATCCTTGCATCCGATAAGTTTGAAGGCAGAGAAACCGGTAAGGCCGGAGCAGAAAAAGCGGCAAAGTACATTGCCAAGGAATTAAAAAAATTAAAATTAACAGCACCGGTAAACGGATCCTATTTCCAGGATGTACCATTGGTTGAAACCTCTTTTGAAGTTAGCGCCTTCACTGTGAACAGCAAGTCGCTAAGCATTGGTAAGGACTTTCTATTTACAGGTAGTGGTGATGCGAAAACAATCGATGCAAGTGAAGTTGTATTTATTGGTTATGGAATAGGTGCAGAAAGCTATGATGATCTTAAAAATACCAATATAGCCGGTAAAGTTGTTTTACTGATCAATAAGGGAGAGCCGATGAGTAATGGGGTATCTTTGATTAGCAAAACTTCAAAAGTATCCGACTGGAGTAGCAGTAGATTTAAACGCCTCCAGTATGTAATGAGTAAAGGCCCTTCACTTATTCTGGCGGTAAGCCCGGATGTAAGTTCTGCCCTGCAATCATATGCCCCGAGAAGTGGCAGATTGAGCATCAAAAAGGAAACAAACGCTAGTGCAAGTAATCGCCCTGGAGCGGCTGCAGTAGTTAATATCACGCCTGAATTAGCAAATCAAATACTGAAAAATTCAGGAAAGAGCTATGAAGATTTAAAATCAGCAATAGATAATAGCGGTACTCCTCAATCTCAGGTTCTGAAATCTCAAATTTCAATGAATTACGGACCAGTAAATAAAGAAGTAAAATCGGTAAACGTTTTGGGATATCTTGAAGGCAGCGACCTAAAGGATGAACTGCTAGTTTTTTCAGCACATTACGATCATATCGGACTTACAACTGATGGTGGTGCAGATAAAGTCAATAATGGTGCTGATGATGATGGATCGGGTACAACGGGCGTCTTAACAATAGCCAGAGCATACGC
>Ga0105050_10002878_pt1 | contig 24236 bp, 17 predicted proteins | sample FRY01_FD_78088 | JGI IMG/M metagenome (GOLD analysis project Ga0105050, IMG submission 78088) | Freshwater microbial communities from Lake Fryxell liftoff mats and glacier meltwater in Antarctica - FRY-01 | ecosystem: Environmental > Aquatic > Freshwater > Ice > Glacier meltwater ...
AGAAGAACTTTTAATGAGGACACAATTGAACGAGAAATCGAAGTGCGCCGCTGACCGCGATTAGACTTATTGCGATCAGCGGATTTGACCGATTCATGGTTTGGTTAGGTGGTCAGAATCGCGTTGTGATAGACATCCTGAACGTCATCGCAATCGTTTAGCATATTGACAAACTTTTCAAACATGGGCAGGTCGTCGACGCTGATTTCCGTTCTTGTCTGAGGAATGAAGGTGATTTCGTCAAGCTCCAAATCGATCCCCGGCATCGCTTCGAGTAATGCGTTTTTCGCTTTATAAAACTCCGTCGCCGGCGCGAACAAAGTCACTTGACCGTCCTCGCATTCCACATCATTCACATCGACGTCGGCGGACAACATCGCCTCCAGCACCTGATCTCCGTTGTTCCCTTTAAAGGACAGCACGGCCAGGTGTTCAAACGCGTGCGAGACGGAACCGGGTGCACCCATTTTCGATCCGGTCTTGGTGAAGCAGTTGCGGACATCGGTGATCGTGCGATTGTTGTTATCCGTCAAGCAATCGATGATGAACGAGCAACCGCCGGGCCCAAAGCCTTCGTAGCGAGCAGGCACAAAATCTTCGCCCCCGCTTCCGTTTGCCTTGTCCAGTGCCTTCTCAATCACGTGAGCGGGAACCTGCTCACGCTTGGCTTTCTCGATCAGGCCTCGCAGAGACGGATTTGCAGACGGGTCCGCGCCGCCGTTCTTGGCCATGACGTAAATTTGCTTGCCGTACCTGGAATACAGCTTGGATTTCTGGCCAGCCGTCTTGGCCATCGATTCCTTGCGGACTTCGAAACTTCTACCCATGGCGATTATCTCGTTACCGATTGCCTAATTGTTCTTGAGGTGGGTCTGTGTCACCGCTGCGACGCGTTAAAGCATTGATCAATTTCCAACGATTGGTTGGCGGCTGCGGCAGTGACCGCCATTCATTCTAGCTCAGCCACCGAAAGACGTAATGAGCCCTCGGTTTTCCACTTTGCAGTCGGCCAGGCATCGAACACGATCCTCGAACACGATCGTTACTGATACAAGCGATTGCAAGTTCGATTAGCTGGACATCGCCACCTTGGATTATCCGAACGGCGTAAGCCGCGGTTTTCGCATAAAAGAAGCGCGGCTAATGCCGCTGGGCTAATGTGTTCGACCATGCCGTGAATCACGATAAATTTGATCCGAAGTGACGATGTCCAGTTAGGCTTCGCGGAATTGTGTGGGTGCGATGCCAACCAACTTGCGGAACATGCGAGTGAACGCGCTGTGGTCATAATAGCCGCAAGCAAGGGCGATGTCGGCCACTGATTTATCCGTCTCAAGAAGCAGCACCGAAGCGGCCGCAATCCGGTGTTTGGCAATGTACTGGCTCGGCGTGAGCCCGAAGAAACGCTTCATCAATCGAGCGAATCGCATGGGTGAAATCTTGGCGGATTCCGCGAGCGAGGCCGGCGTGATAGCGTCCGCTAAGTGTTGTTCAAAATGCTCCAGCACGGTCGCGACCGCGACAGGTATCTCCTGCGTTTTGATGGGCGCGCGGAGGTCGCGTGAGATACCGATCAATCCGACAATATTATTTTTCGCGTCCAGCATCGGAAGTTTTGTTGTTAGGCACCAGCATGGTTGATTCGGCGAGTACCAATGCAACTCCAAGTGATCGTGTAGAGGTCTGCCGGAATGCAATACAGCAGCATCTTGCTCTGCGGGAATTTGTCCGAAGTCACCAGGGCAAATATCACAAGGGCGTTTACCTCGCACCTGTGATTTATGTTGTAGGCCGTGGCGTTCCACTAATGAAGTGTTGACGGCGACATACCGGCCTTCCCGGTCTTTCACGAAAAACGAAACGTCAGGCATCTGGTCAAAGAGACACTCCAAAAGCGGTATCTCAACCGTTTGAAGAACGGCTAAAAGCGAGCTTGAGAATAGCGGTTTTGTTCGCATGATGATCATATGATAACGTTTTCCGGGAAGATTTATCCCTTCCCTCGTTCGGATCATAGCGAATCTGCAAAGATCTTTGGCTGGGAATTGATTAAAAGGTCATTTCATGAATCACTCAAAGCCAACGAAACACGGCTTCACTATGGTGAAACTGCTTATCGTGATCGTGATCATCGGAGTCTTGGTAGGCTTGCTATTGCCCGCTCGTGCAGGTTGCTCGTCGAACGAGTGGTGGGAACGACTTCAAGCAAATCGGTCTTGGGTTACGCAATGGTCATTCGACGTAAAACCAATTGCCAGTTGTCAATGCACATTTTCGGGACACGAACCATGCCACCGAATGCTGCCTGGAATAATCCTGCAGACAAATCCAATCGAATGCGATTGAGCATCTCTATCGGCATGACTCCGTTTATTGAATAGCAAGCTTTATGGAAGCAGCTTAGCAAGCCAAGCTCCATCAATTTGGCAGCACTTGGCACCGTGCGACATTCGCCGTGGCCAGCGATGGGCCCCCCTCCCACGGATGAAGACCGTATTCCGGCGATGAGTAACGTGGTGAATACACGAAATATGGGTTACGCGACTTGGATGACGGAGACGGCAACATTGCGTTTCCCCAGCGACCCTGGCGTTGGCTTGCCCGCGATGGGACGCACGTACGAGGCCGCCTTTCTTGGTGATACGATCAATCAAATGCAACACGGTCGGATTCAAGATCAATGAGTGGGATCCGTGTTGAATCGTGTCGAGCGGATCCGAGCGTCAGGTCAATCGATCTCCATCATCAGTACCCCGGTCCGATCAATCCACCATCGAATCGTCAACCTCGAACGGTTCAATGGAGGCGATGCGACGATCAGCAGCTTGGATGGGCAGAGCGGGCTGTGGATTCTGCCTTTGCCACGAAATTGCCGGCGGTTGAAACGCCGCCACTGGTGAAACGGCAAGGTCGTTGGCGCCATCTCAAATGGATATCGCATCGATTGCAATTCTGCGCGGAGTGACATTGCGTTATCTGCGGGGGAAATTCTATGCTACCCGTTGAGGATTTTTTTCGGCAGGGAACGCTGGCATTTGCGTTTGCATGGAGGTTATTGATGGCTGAGTTTTTGAATTTGGATCGGCTTCATGCGGCGACGCTGGCGACGGAACCGTACGAGTACGTGATCGTTCCGAATTTTGTGCAACAAACGGCACTGACGGCGATCGCTCCTGAGTACCCCAAGATCGAACAAGGCGGTAGCTTTCCGCTGAACTCGCTGACTTATGGCGAGACGTTTGAGCGGTTCTGTCGCGAGCTTGAGAGTGAAGAACTACGCGCCGCGTTTGCAGAAAAATTTGGAATGGATTTGACGGACCGTCCAACGACGTTGACCGTTCGCGGTCGTTGCCGAATGAAGGACGGCAAAGTCCACACGGATAGCCGCAGCAAGCTGGTGACGGTACTGGTTTATTTGAATGATACGTGGGATGAATGTGGCGGACGGTTGCGTTTACTTCGCAGCAACGACATTGAAGACGTGATCGAGGAAGCACCTCCCGAGCTGGGAACGATGATCGCGTTCATCAATCGCGAGAACGCATGGCACGGTCATTTGCCGTTTGATGGCGAGCGCCGAGTATTGCAGCTAAACTGGGTTCTTAGCGATGCAGCGGTGAAGCGAAGCGAGCGACGTCACGGTTGGTCCGCGTGGATCAAAAGCTTGGTTAAGCGAGCCGCTTAGACGATCGGTTTTTGACAATGCGTCCCGAGCTGCCAGACCATGGAACCTTTCCTCGCTGGCCAGCCGAAGGGACGGCTTGGATTCATCCCGATGACCGATCGGTGGTGATGCACTTTATCCCGAGCGACCGCATCTTTAAACGCGACCGCTTCGACGGAAACTATTATCATTACCGTTATGGCGAAACGCCGTTTCGTTTGAAGCCCTGCATGTGGTTGCCGCTCACCGACGAAGGCGTTGATATCGGCGACCTTGTCGAGACCGTGGGCTTGGGAATGGAACGCGAACTCTTCGTTGGCAAGGTGACTGATGCCTTGTATTCCGCTGAGGAAGGTCGATGCATCTACCGTTTGTCCCGACCGGGCGCAATGGAGGATGAACGTGTCTTTGGCCGCGAGGAGTTCCGTGTGCTCACAGACAAATCAAAGCTCCGCGAGGGGATGACCAAGCATCCCATTCCCAACTGGGTCGAGGAATATCAGAACGAAGAGATCGCGGGCGAACGTCTACCTTTGCCCTCGGACGTAAAACCCGATGATCGCGCCGATGAGTAAACAGATCGGGGCGACAATGGCAAACGTAATGGCAATCGGCATCGCCACCGATCGCTGCTTCGTCGATACCACGTCATTGCCGGTAAAGGGAACTGGCGGTGGACTGCTCATCGAACCATGCGAGAGCTCTGAGCGTTGGTCGTCGGTTCCCAAAAGCGGAAGTTCAACCGGCATCGCAACGGTTTCCGCAGGCGGCGGTGCGGCGGTCCAGGGGCTTCGTGACAGACTACTTGAAACAGGTTGAAAACCAGCTTCGCACCAACCCGCGAATCGTTCAGCTACTTCGTCGGCGGAGCTGATTCGTTTCGCCGGGTCTTTCTCCATCATGTCGGCGATCAAGTCGACAAATTCTTCTGCAAGCTCCGGCACAAATTTACGTGGGTGCCATGGTGTCTCCTCGAGATGCCTTCGACACTTGCTTCTCGCGTCGCCGCCGGGATAGGGCACCTTGCCCGTGACCGCGTAATAGGTGGTGCAGCCGAGCGAATAAATGTCGCTGAGCGGCCCTACGGACATAGGGCTGCGAATCTGTTCCGGCGAAAGATAATCAGCCGTCCCCACAATCTTTCCGGCTCGCGGATCGTCGGCTAAGCCCATTGACCAGGCAGCCAAGCCGACGTCGGAAACCTTCGCGTGTCCGTCAGGAGTAACGAGGACATTGCCCGGTTTCACATCGCGATGAACGAGCCCTTGGTCATGTGCATACTGCAGGCCGAGGGCGGCTTGCCGAAGGATCATCGCGGCTTGTTCAACGGGTAATGGGCCGCGTGATCGAACGAGTCGCCTTAAGTCGGTGCCGGGGACATATTCAGTCACGAGGTAATGCACGTTCCCATCTCGACCGGCATCGTAGGCACGCACGAGATACGGACAATCGAGTCCCGCTTGTAAACGAATCTCACGCTGAAAACTATCGCGTGATTCCGCGGTTGATTTTTCAAGTGGCAACACCTTGACGGCGGATTCGCGGCCCATCACGGCGTGCACGGCTTTGAAGACTTGGCCCATGCCTCCTTGCCCGATCCATTCGGTAATCAGATAGGGTCCAAGCGTCAACTTGCCTCGTCCGGCGCGAAGTTGTTGGGCTTGATAAGGCGTTAACGTTCCGAGAGCAACGAAGTGAATCGCAAGTTGTTCCGGGTCATCGCCGATCAACTCAATCGCTTGCACCCACTGCGTCTCCGAGACCAGGCCGCTTCGCAGACTCGCGTTGTGAAATTGAGTTAACAGTGGTTGGTCAGACAAATTGGTTCCGTTCCTTTTGCTTGATCAGCTGGCGTTCAACTCGACACGAACCTGCGCGACTTCAAAACCGGCGAGCGGCACTTCGATGGCGTCGCCGGTGTATTTGAGGTCGTTTGCATCTTGAGTGGCGCTCACGATGTTCCGGCAGAAACGGATCTTGGCCTTGCGGGATTCACTTCGACTGGCGATTGCCAAAAATGAAATTACGAGCGGTGCAGTCGACTCCGTTTGCAAATCACAGATCACCACATCAGGTGTTGAGCAATGAACCAGCCAACCGGATGCTGGCGTTGCGGCGGGAGCATTGCAAGGGATCGCATTGGGAGGAGCGATCAAACTTCGCAGCGAGTCGATCGGCGCTGGCACGTCGAAGCCAACGGCGAAACGCACCGTCCGCAACGGTTCGTTCTTCACCATGCACAACGAATCGATGAAGCGTTCGCCGCGCTGCCGGTGGGATGGTCGGCCGTCGGTGAAGAGCAGCGTCTGGCGACTGACTTCATCGATCAGCAACCCCGCGGGGGCGTCGATCCGCTTACCTTCTGTCCGATGCAATTTGTCTCGAAGCGGCGCGAAGATCATGGACGCGTCGGAAGCGATCGCGCTGCGAAATGCGAAGTAGGATTTCCATGGATTGTCACCAAGCTCGCTTTGGCTGGTCGGTTTCAATTCCGCTTCCGCCCACAACCAACGCGACCCGCGGCTGAGGGAATAACGGATGGTGAAATCGGCGATCGCTTGATTGGATGCGTTCTTCAAGATGCCATCGGCTTCGATCGATCCAACGGATTCGTCCGAACGGATGACGCGAAGCGAACGAGCATTCATTTCTGCGACGCGTGCTTCGCTGGGAGCGTCATCGTTGACGTGCACGAGTCGAAGCGAGTAACGATTCCCCCGCCCGCTGCTGTAGACGCCTTTGATGCCGCCTGAGACCGGTGACAATTCCACTTGCATGAACTCATTGACCAGCATGCCACTGGTCGCAATTTTCTTGCGAGGCGCGAACCATCGCCTTTTGAGCGGCGTGGCGGAAGGCTGAATCATCACAAAGCCGTGTGCGGGGACGTCAACCGTCACATCATAACGTCCGTCAACACCAATCGATGCACCGTACACCGATTCGGTCATGACCGGTGGCGCGTCCATCGAGATGGCGGTCCTCGTCGCGGTTGATTGAGGGTTCACCACCAAGCGGCCTTGCTTGGGAGCGGAGGAGGGATTGGCCCCGAGTCGCGAGCAGAACGCTTCGCCAGCCACACCTGTGTCATCCTTTGCGGATGAACGCGATTGGTCTTGAGCAAGCAGAGGATTGATCAGGTTAGCAAGTGTCGAAATCGTCGTAGCCGCTTCTTGCGCAAGCAGACTTCGGTAGGCATCCGCGGCGTTGCGAATTGGCTGCTTCGTTCCAGCGGATACCGTATTGGTAAGCCACTGGGGGGCGCCATCGTCGGAGCGTCCTCGGTAGTGGTGATAGGGATGTTGACCGTCACGAAAGTATTCATCGATCTTCCAGAACCGCCCCAAGGCAAGCCCCCACGACGCGGCGCGGCGCAAATCGAGGTACGCATCGCTTTCGGTTCCCGGCCAATGCACAACCAGAGCGGTCGCGACTTCGCCGCTGTCGATCGATTGGCCCAGCCGTACCGCGAGCGACAAGAATGAATCGCTGCGAGAGCCGTCGATTGGCTTTGAAACCAACACATCGATGGTCGGCGATGAGGAATTCCAGTTCAACTTCGATTCATTTGACCAACCTTCACCAGCGGCAAAGTCGATCGGAATCGCTCCGATGTAACCTTGTTTTGCGATGACCGTCGCAAGGTCACCGGGCGTGGGACCCGCGGATCGAGCAAAGACTTCGCAGCGATGTCCCAGTGCGAGATCGGTGGCGGTTTTCGCATTCGCGACGAGTTGGCGGACGCTGCCGGCGGTTTGATGATGAATGGGCTTGTCCGCGGGCAGTCCGCCACCGGCCACACCGACGGTTTCTTGATCGATCAGTTCACGAAGTGTCTCCGCTGATGGTTCCGGCGAGGATTCAATCGCCTTGGCGAGTTCACAATCGATGAGAAAGTTAAACGGCGGCTCATGAGAGCGGCGAGCTCGATCCAGAGCCGCGGCCAAGGCTCCGCCCAACGTTGTGGGTGCGAGCAGGGTCAGATCAACGAGGTGAGGATCGTTGGAAAAATAGTGATCGCGTTCCTGAGCCAGCGAATCGAACGCATCGTGCAGCGCCGCGACCGTCGCAACGCCATCACCGGCCAACATCATCTTGGCGGCTTCGATGACGCGGCCCGCAAAGTAGATTTCGTCGATGTTGCTTGTGTAGCGAAGGCGCCGCGTCATCACTTGGACCTGGAGCCAGACATAGCCCAGGGCATAGAAATCGTCCGGTGTCACGATCCGAGAATCGCTGGCGACTTCCAGGTTTTGCGACAAATTGATGTCAGAGAACGACAAATTCCGCAGTTCGCTTTCGCAGGCCTGCAGAAATTGCTCGCGAGAGCTGCCACGAATCACTCGGCAATTGGCGGCAGCTTGGCATGCGGCCGCAAAACCTCCGGAAAGTTTGCTTTCGCAGCCTGTGGGCAGAAAGATGATTTGATCCGCCAGCGGTTCGGGGATCGAATCAGCTCGGCTCCACGTCGGCAGCCGCTGAGTGATTGCCAAAAGCGCCGGGTGCCAAGGTGCGGTCCACGCGGCCAGCAGCGAGCGGGCATCGGCATCTTGCAGGCTAGACGGAAAATCCTCCAGCGTTCCGCAAGGGATCAGCGTGACTGATTGCGGGTTGATTAGGCTGAGAGCGACGTTTTGTGGCGATAAATGCGTCATGGCGGGATTAAAATTTGACGGATAGGCCTCCGCCGCGATAAACTAATGGCATTCGGCGAAAGCCGATTTGTGATTCATGGCGAGGTCGCGAGCAACGGACCCGGACCTCGGCACCTAGTTTAATCACGAAACTTATCACGCTTTGGCATTGTGGTCACGATGCAGGCGGTCGGCAAAAGAGTAAGCGAACGGTTAATCAAAGTCGTTCGCCGATCAATGCAAAGCATTTGCAACGGTCGCAGTCAGATTTCGAGTAAGCAATTTTCGGATCAAGAGATCAATGGCATCCAATAACAGCGTCTGGGGAATCGAGATCGGCCAATCGGCCCTAAAAGCACTTCGTTGCAGCATGAAAGGCGACGAAATCGTTGCTGAGGCGTTCGATTACATTGAGTATCCCAAGATTCTGAGTCAGCCTGAGGCGGAACCAGAAGAACTGATTCGGGAGGCGTTGGAGAAGTTTCTTGAACGAAATGACTCTAGCTCACATAAAATTTGTTTGAGCGTTCCTGGCCAAAGCGGTTTGGCAAAGTTTTTCAAACCCCCTCCGGTTGAAGTCAAAAAGGTCGCGGATATCGTCCGCTACGAAGCTCGCCAGCAGATCCCATTTGACCTGAATGACGTCGTTTGGGATTATCAAATGATGCCAGGCAGTACGATCGAGGAAGGCTATGCGTTAGAAAGCGAAGTCGGTTTGTTCGCGATGAAGCGAGAAATGGTTTATCGCCAACTCGCGCCGCTGGATGCCGCCAAGATTGAAGTGGACGTCATCCAACTTGCCCCGATGGCGATTTACAACATGATCGCCTATGACCGGATGCATGAGCGGGTTGAAAACGACGTTTTTGATCTCGACAACCCGCCTCCATCGAGTGTGATATTGTCGATTGGAACGGATTCGTCAGATTTGATCGTCACCAACGGGTTCCGAATTTGGCAGCGCAGCATGCCAATCGGAGGTAACCACTTCACTCGCCAGTTGACCAAGGACTTGAAGCTGACGTTTGCGAAGGCGGAACATCTCAAGCGGAACGCGCGAGAAGCGGTTGATCCGAAGATGATTTTCCAAACCATGCGACCGGTCTTTAACGACATGGTCACCGAAGTCCAGCGTTCAATCGGCTTCTTCCGAAGCCTGAACCGCAAGGCACAGATCAGCGAACTGTTGGTGACGGGCAATACGGTGAAGATGCCTGGGTTGGCCGCTTACCTCGGCAAAAACCTTGGATTTGATGTTCATGTGCTGGATCGCTTTAACCGACTGACGGGCGATGATGTTTTGTCGATCCCTGCGTTCCGAGACAACGCTCCGACGTTCGCCGTGTGTTACGGATTGTGTCTGCAAGGACTCAACAAGAGCCAAATTCATGCGTCGCTGGTGCCGCGTGAAATCGTGGTTCAACGGATCATTCGTGCGAAGAAACCTTGGACAGTAGCGGCTTGTGCGACGTTGATGGTCGGAATGGTTGGGCATTATGCGTTCACCGAACGCAGTTGGGCGAAGACGCATCCCGACATCTGGCAAAGCGCATCGGCTGCCGTGGACCAGATGAACAGCTACAGCACGCAGCAGTTCAGCGAAGACGACACGTTAACGAGCAAGCTCAATTATTTGTCCCGTTTGGGAACCGAGGTTTCAAGCACCGCGGAACGACGTTTGGTTTGGTTGGAAATCATTCGTTCCCTCAATGCGGCGGTACCAAGAACGGCTTATCCCAATGGAAAGCCACCAAGCCCCAAAGTGCTTCCGTTCGAAGATCGCACGGACATTCATATCCTTTCGGTTGAGTCGAAAAAGTATGATGATCTTGCCCTGTACTTCAGCGAAGACGTGAAGAAGCGGTGGCGGGAAGAATACCGTAACTGGGCGAAAGTAACCGGCAATACGGTTCCAGAAGAGTCGCTGACGGATTTAGGTCCGACAGGAGTAGGCTGGGTCTTTGAAATGCGCGGTTATCACTACTACAACAGTCCCAAGCGAATGGGTAGCGAAGGCAGTAACCACGTTCGCAAATTCCTCATCACGAATTTAATGAAGAAGCCGATCGATCTTCCCGACGGAAAAGGCGAATTGCTGCGGTTCATGCCAGAAGAAGTCGGCTTGAGGTATCCGCTGTTACTGAACGAGCGTAAGCCGATGCTGGTGAGAGTCCCGAACCCAGATTACGACGCGGAGGCGATCTCCGAAGCATTCGCAAAAGCGACCGCCTCCGGCATACCCATCCCAGTACAGACGGGGAAGGTGAAATTGATGCCGGACGGAACCCCTATGGAACTGCCGATGCTTGAAGTGCTGCGGCATGACTTCGTCGTGCAAGTCGTATGGCAAGAAACGACACTGTCGGATCGATTGAAGGCCCGGGTCGAGAAAGAAGCGGCGGAAAAGGCGAATGAATTGACACCCGCAGACCCAGACGCGGTCGCGGCGATCCAGTAATAATCTCTGCAATCATCACTGCGGTTGGATGCTCATCGGTTAAAACGAGAAAATGGATAAACTTAAAGTACAGCTCGCACCCGTCTTAAAACACGGTTTCTGGATCATGACCGCCCTTGTCATGCTGGGATCGCTTGGAATCTGGTGGATGGCCAGCGGTACACTTATTTCTGAGTTCGAAACGGCCAGCAGCAAGATTGAAAGCAACTCGCAACTCGTGAGTAGCGTTAGCTCGAAATTGATGGAGCATCCCAATCCGAAGACACACGTCGAAATGGAGAAGCTAATCAAGCTCGGCGAGCAAGAGGTTCTTGATGCGTGGACGAGCGTTTACAAGCGTCAACAAGAAATTTTGGTTTGGCCTGCCACTCTGCAAGAAGACTTCATTCGAGAGTTCAAAGACCTGACTCCGATTGAGCTTGCCGTGGAATTTCCCACGTCCGAAGAAAAAGAAAAAGAAAGCACGCTTCTCAATCGGTATCGTTATTACATCGGTGCGGTTCTGCCCGGAATTGCCGAGATTGCGAAGACCAAATGGACGGCTAACTTTGATAGAGCGACCGGCGGCGGTGGTATGTCTGCAGGCGATTATGGCGCTGGTGCTGAATATGGCAGCGATTCAGGAATGGGTTACGGGTCCGCGGTAATTGATGATGGTACGCTTGTGAAGTGGGATGTAGCCAGTCAAGAAACGCTGATGAATGACTTATTTCCATGGAGAACGGGGGGGGGACAACCGTCGACGTTAGATGTTTTGTATTCCCAGGAAAACCTGTGGATCCTTCGACAGTTGATGCAGATCATCGCGAACGTCAACGGCGACGCCGTCCAACGATTTCAGGCCAAAATTCGCGACATCAATCGCATTAGCATCGGTAGTTCGGTGAAGATGACGGCGGGATCGATCTCGAAACCGGGCAACGACCTTTCCTCGGGGATGATGGGCGGCGACATGGGCATGGAAATGGACATGGGAGCCGGCATGGACATGGGCATGGGCATGGACATGGGAGGAGATATGGGAGGAGGCATGGGAGGAAGTATGGGCGTTGCGATCGACCCGGGCGACAACCGCTATGTCGACACCAGTGGCAAGCCGTTACTCGCCGCAACGCTCCGCGCAGCCTTGTCTAGTAAGCAACCCGCCGACGCTTTCATGGCAGTTGCGAAGCGAATTCCGGTCATGCTGAGCTTCAAGATGGACCAAAAAGCGATTCCTGACTTGATCGCAAAATGTGGTAGTGCGGCCTTGATGGTTGAAGTCAAGCAGGTGCGAATCCTGCCACCAGGGACGGCTTCGTCAGCAGGCATGGGAAGCGGTGCTGAAGGTGGCGGAAGCGATTTTGGTGGCGGAAGCGGCATGGATTCTGGCATGGGCATGGATTCTGGTATGGGGATGGATATGGGTATGGGAGGCGGGGCGCAAACACCTCAGGCTCAATATCCTCTCGATCTTGACGTGGAAATTTATGGAATCATTTATATTTACAATCCACCCCAGGCCGAAAATTTGGGTGTGGAGAACGTGACCGAAGAAACGGTCATTGATGGTCAAGCGGTTCTTGACGGGCGGAAAGTTGAAGTCGAAACTCCGCCTGTCGTCGCGTCACCACCTCCTGTGGCAGCAACCGTTACTGACATTCCCGCCAATTCAGTGGGCACGGCTCCCGACGCGACCACGGATGCTACATCCGCTCCTGGGACTCCCGTTCTTAACGCCCCAACACCCAGTGCGCCGGTCCTCCCCAGTGCCACTGGTGAACCTGGTGCCACTAACGCCCCCGGAGCTCCACAACCTCCGGTCAGTCCCGTTCCGTCGCCGCCGGCTGATGGTGCGGCCTATTGGTTTCCACGAAATCAAACCGGCGGTAATGCTTACAATGTCGCCTAGCAACGCGGCATTGGTTTTGAATCCCTTGTCACCTGTCCCTTGTTCAGTCCAACAAAGCGAAACGGAATACGAAGATGAATGCTGATGCGATAAAGGAATTCCTGTTCCGACACGTCGAAAAATTTATCTTCGCGATGCTTCTGTTAATCGCTGTTTTCCTGATTTATCAAGGTTTTTTGAAGCCCGATATCTTAGCGAAACACCAACCGGACAAAATGCAGCAGTCAGCGACGCAAGTCAAAACGTCCATTGATGATGACCACTGGGAATCAATCAAGGAACCTCGATTGCCGACGCTAGATGTCGTTGCGAGAACGAATGAGACGATTAAGCCCGTTGACCCATCTCCTTACTTTCTGCCCATACCTTGGGAAGCGAAATCGGCGGATCTCAGCATCAAGCGAACGGATCCTAAGATTCCGGTTCCGGTCGAATTGCAGGTGAGAGGCGTGGTGGCATCTTTAGCAATTAAGTCTGCCGGTGATTATGCGTTGAAGGCTCTCGAGCCGGCCGATGCGGTTGAGAAGGTAAAGCAAAAGTCAAAGCCAAAGCCAAAACGCTCGCGAATGTCGGCGGAAGACATGATGTATGGGGACATGGGAGGAGAAGGAATGATGGATTCTTCGATGATGGACCCGTCGATGATGGATTCGTCTTATGGCACCGAAGGAATGGGAGGGATGCCCGGAATGGCCCCTATCCTTCCCGTTCGAAAAATCGATTCGAAACTTTATGATCAAGGCTTTCGCTCCGTCTCGTCGGTCGAGCCAGCCGAGCCAGCGGTGGCACAATTCATTGCGGGCGTTGCCCTAATGCCGCAAAAGCAAATCTTTGCCGCGTTTGAAGAGGCATTGTCGCAAGCCGAGGGCTACAACATTCAGCGCGATCAACCGTTCTATATCGCCTTTCAAATGCAGCGTGCCGACGTCACCATCAAGCCCGTGGATCAATTGGTAGACGGCCCTAATGGTGATTGGGTCACCCGGGGTAGCTCACGCTACTACCAACAGCTCCTCCTCAAACGATGGTCAGGAATGGCGGTGGAAGTGGTGGCGGGGACTTATCGAGACCCTGAATTGACCGCTGCTATTCCGCCTGTCCTTTTGGATCATTATACCTGGTTCGCGACTCACCCCAAAATCCCTGTCGGCGATGAACCGTTACCGGGTTCAGAACCAGTTGGGCCAAAGAAAAGCATTTTGCCTGTCGGACCGATCGTACCTGGCGCTGGCGATGACGTTTTTCGAGGCCGAGGCCGCACCAGTGGCATGATGATGAACCAAGGCTATGGCGACTCAGGCATGGATTCAGGTATGGATTCAGGTATGGATTCAGGCATGATGGGTGGCTTTGACAGCTTCGGCGGAGGTGCCTATGGCCAAGGCCCCAAAGTCGAGCAACCAGAATTCAAACTCATTCGCTTTTACGACTTCCGTGACTTTACTGGGAAGGAAGATCCCGGTGCGCCACAGCCAGGTCGGAAATATGTTTATCGAGTTCGAATCGCTGTCGAAGACCCTAACTTTCCCGCGAGCCCAGCGGCGGACCCGAGAAGCGGTTCGTTGTCATCCGAAGTCTTCCGAAGAGTTGAAAAGTTAAAAACGGACTCGGCCGAGTCGCTCAAGAAGAATTCACAGGCCGTTCGAAATTCAACGCTGTGGAGCGACTACAGTGCACCCAGCCCGGCGGTGTCGCTGCCGAGTTTGAATGAATCGTTTGCCGGTCCCGTCGATCCGGGCACGACCAAAGTGTACGACGTCGGGGCAACTAAGGTTAAGTTCTACAGCAAGCCACCAAGAGGCAAAGTTGTGGTAGCACAGTTTTCGCCACAATTCGGCGCGCCATTGCCCGTGTTCGCCGAAGTCGGTCGGGGTTCGGTTCTTAACAAGACCGGCGTGATCGATATTCCGGACCCTCTGGCGCTTGAAGTCAGAAAGGCCCCTGACCAAACGGTCAACACTTCCAACGTCGTCCTCGACCTTACTGGAGGCGCACCGCTTGGCATTGCCGCCACGCTCCCGTTGGCAGAGAACCAAACCGAGCCCGGGGTGGTGCTAATGTTTGATCCCGCCGGTGGACTCAAAGTGGTCGATGAGATCGAAACCCAGCGTGGTTACCGGCTCTACTCGTTTGCCGATGAGCGAGGCGAGCAGTAGCCGTTGGCTTCAGGAAAAAACAAGCCATTTTGATGATTGGCTCGGATGCGGTGAGCAGACCGGACGCGGCGAGCGACGAGGGCCGAAACTCGAATCGCTTCCCTTTCCGTCTGGAAACCGCTTTGAATCACGGTGCAGATCGGTTCGCCTGCCTGGATCGCTGCATCCGAAGCAGGTAAATCCACAAGCTTGAACTGAGTGGCGTGACTTGGTGGCGTCACGTCAAGATCAAGCAACGCGAGCGAACTTTGGGGGCGTGCGAAATCTCGCTTGGCATACACGATTCGTTTAACGGCCAGCGTCGGCGAGCAAGCGTCTTTCATTTCGCTAAGCCGATGACCAATCGTCTCGGCAATGCCTAGGCGATTTTGATAACAAGCCAAATGCATATCGATCAACGAATATGTGGCTTTAATCCCATCAAGGCTTTGCGGAATAAGCCCTGGGAGATTGATCAACTCCATCGAGGCACTGTAACGAGGATTGATTTCTAGCAACCAAAGCGTTTGGTTTGGGGAAAGAATCAGGTCCACATTGAACAAGCCCCGCAGCGAAAAGGCGTTTGCAATGAATTGACCGAGGCTGGCGAGCTTTTCCATGACTTCCGTGGGAAGCACCAGCGGCCCATAAGAGCCACCGTATAAAAACGGGTGAGAACGGTTGCGTCGATAGGTGATGCCACCGAAAACGCCCAAAAGAGTTGCCCTGGGGTTGGTCGCCGTGGGGACCGAAACGAAGTTGACGCCAATCGGTCTCCCGGAAATTCTTCGCTGCCTGTACTCCGCGTTAACGAGAAGCGAGGATTGATCGGCAAATGAGATTCCGACGCCTCCTGCATGGTTTTTTGGTTTGACTAGCCATTGAGCCCGAGGTCCGGGAGGCGAAAGACCCGCTTGAGCGAGAGGGATTAACTTCCCATTCAGACATTGCCAAGTTTCAGGAAAACCAACCCCACATCGATGGGCGATTTCTGCAAGGCGTTTTGGAGAATCGAGTTCGGATAACGTGGATAGGTCAGGATACGCAATCAGGCGTGTCTTCAACGACGAATCACGGACCAACGCCGCATTTGATAAACAGGCCCAAGAAAAACCGCCGAGGGGCACGATGGGGCAGTTCGCCATCCTGCCGAGAATATCGATCCAGCGCGGTTGATTTTCGAAATCAAACCATTGGTGACATGAATCGAGGAGATCGGCGTCGCCGAATCGATCTATCGCCAGGACCTGATAGCCCGCGTGTTTGGCGTCGACCGCTGCAGCCCGTACGGAGCCCCCGATCAACGCAATCGGGCGGCGATATCCGGCATTTTTGCCCATCATATTTGGGGGTGGTTGCGTCATTGAGAGTCGCTGCTTAACCTTGCCTGGTCTCGGAATATCCCACCCACATCAAGTCTCGTTTGCAGGTAATTTTTAACATGCAGTTCTACATCGGCGAAGCACTCACCGGAGACGGCAACGAAGTCGCTCACATCGACCTCATGATTGGCAGCAAAGACAGCCCGGTTGGCACCGCATTCGCCAATGCTTTGGTCAATCAAAGCGAAGGTCACACGAACCTTTTGGCAGTTCTCGAGCCAAACATGGCCGTCAAGCCTGCGACGGTTATGATCACCAAGGTAACGATGAAGGGCATCAAGCAAGTTTTGCAGATGTTCGGCCCGGCACAAGCTGCGGTTGCCAAAGCCGTTGCGGACAGCGTCAGCGAAGGCGTCATTCCTCAGGATCAAACAGAAAATCTGTTGATCGTTTGCGGCGTCTTCATCCATCCAGCTGCCGAAGATGATGAGAAGATCTACAACTACAACTATCAAGCGACCAAGGACGCGATCTCCAACGCCATGAAGGGCAAGCCTTCCGCCGCCGAAATGATCGCCAAGAAAGATTCCGCTGCGCACCCGTTCAAGGGTTTCTAACACGTTGATTGATGATGAGGCACTAGTGGCGACGAATGCCACTGGTCTTCATCCATCATTCTTTCTCACGCGGTCGACGCCAGCCAATTGTCACAATCGATTCGATGCTTGAAATCGGATCTTCGATCCCCATCTCAGCGCAGCAGGCCCGCGGCGCTCGCCTTAAACCTGACGTTCATGACCTACGGTTCAAAAAGAAATCTGTCTATTTGCTCCGTCGCATCGTGGGTCGCGATCTGTCATGCCAACTTCCGCAGCATCTTCGTCCGCGAATCCATTCGTTTCCCCTTCCACGAATGTTTCCGCGATTCCAACGGCGTCGCAAACGGCCTGGATCACGCCAATCATATGGCCGAACTCCGCTTCGCCACTTGCGCCGGAATTGCCACTCGCGCCGAAACTGCTAACGGCACCCGTTGTCAGCGATGCTCATCAAGAAATCAGCAATTCAGACGTTCTCAGCGATGTGCCGGCGACGGCGTTGGAGCCAATCCCGACATCGGTTCCTGAGTTCATTGAGCCGATCGAAAGACCAACCCCGGCCAAGCCGATTCCGTCGCGAAGCGATCGATTCATGCGCGGCGAAACTAGTGATGTTTGGGGATTGAGGATAGACCGAGTACGCATGGCGGATACCATCGCGGCGATTGACAACATGATCGCCGATCGAATTCCCCGTTATGTCATTACCGCGAATCTGAACTACGCCATGCTGGCCGATGGCGATGCGGCATTGCAAAAGATCACGGACGAAGCATCGCTTGTTTTGGCCGATGGCCAACCGCTTGTTTGGCGATCACGATGCGGTGCTGCGGGCCCATTGCCCGAGCGAGTTGCGGGCAGCGAATTGATCTATCGTCTTGCCGAAATTGCCGCGGTACGAGGCTGGCGGATTTATTTTCTGGGAGCCGAACCGGGCGTTGCCACCCAGTGCGCCTCAACGCTCGCGAAGCTTTACCCGGGGCTTCAGGTCGCGGGAGTGCAATCGCCACCATACCGCAAATTGACGGAAGCGGAGGTGCAGCAACAACACCAGGCAATCATGAACTCGAACGCCGACATTTTGCTAGTCGCATTTGGCCAACCCAAAGGCGAGCGTTGGATTCATGAAAACTATAAAAAGCTTGGGGTACCGGTCTCGATGCAGATTGGAGCGTCATTTGATTTCGTCGCCGGCACCTCAAAACGAGCTCCGGTGATTTGGCAGAAGATTGGGATGGAATGGGCCTACCGAATGTTCAGCGATCCGGCCCGCTTGGTGCCTCGATATGCGACCAACGCATGGTTTCTGCTCATCTCTTTGCTCCGCGACTGGAACGAATTCGTCAATTCAAAATTTGACGAAAGTACACCTTCGACGAATCAAACCCAGAAGACTTAAACCCAGAAGACTTAAACCCAGAAGACTTAAACCGCGCGAAGCTCTCCGCGGTTGGATTCTTCGAGGAAAGCTTGAAAGGTTTGGCGAAGTCCGTCACTGAGCTCGATCTTGGCTTGCCATCCGGTCGCGTGAAGCCTTGACACGTCGCAGCACTTGACCGGCGTGCCGTCAGGTCGAGCGGGATCATTGAGTATTTTGCCTTCAAAACCAACGACCTCCGCGACCAATCCGGCCAGTTCAATGATCGACAGGTCTCGCCCCGTGCCAACATTGACCCAGTCCGGCGCATCCTTCAAATCGAGCAAATGCACCAGTGCATCGGCTAAGTCATCCACGTGCAAGAACTCACGCCGCGGTGTGCCCGTTCCCCAAATCGTGACCGATTCATCACCTCGTTTGGCCGCATCGTAAAAGCGACCGATCAATCCGGGCAACACATGACTATGTTCGGGATGATAGTTATCGCCTGGGCCGTATAGATTCGTCGGCATCGCGCTGCTGTAGTTGGCACCGTATTGCCGCCGAAGATACTGGCACAATTTTACGCCCGCGATTTTCGCGATCGCATAGGCCTCGTTTGTCGGCTCCAGCGGTCCGGTCAATAACGCCTCTTCACGAATCGGCTGAGCACAATCCCGCGGGTAAACGCAGGTGCTGCCCAGAAACAGGAATCTTGAAACCTCATATTCATGCGCCGACGAGATCGCATTGACGGCCATGTTAATGTTATCCGTCATGAACTGGACCGGATACGAGTTGTTCGCAACAATTCCACCGACTTTGGCTGCAGCAAAAATCACGGCATCAATGGCGGAGTCGGCGAAAAACCGATCGACGTCGTGGCGATCGGTCAAGTCGAGTTCGGATCGGGACGCGGTGACAATCGTCACGTCCTCGATGTCGGCAAGCCGCCGACAAACAGCCGCCCCAACCATTCCGCGATGGCCCGCCACAAAAATTCTTCGGTTCACGTTTGTCATATTCACATTCGCTGTCGGTTCTGGTGAGCTTGTAGCATAATCGCTTCCAGCCGCGGCATAATGATCTCAATCGCGAGGGCCCGTCTAGTCAGATTTCTTGCGGCGATCATACGAGAATAAGTCGCGGTCGGATTAAGCCGAAGACGACGGATTTTCTGGGCAAGCTCGATTGCGTCTTGGCTTTTGAACATCGCGACGTAGTCTCGGCCGCGGTCTTTCCCATTGGGTGAAATTCGGCCAAGCGACCGCACCACGGCTATGTCGCTGGCGATCACCGGTGTTCCCAATGCCATGGCTTCGAGCATCACATTCGGAAACCCCTCGAAAGTGGATGGTAAGCAGAGAGCATCCGCAACAGCGATCCAGGGCGCTGGTTGGTCAAGATGTCCGAGAAACTCGACGTGCTCACTCAGCTTCAATGCTTGCGTTTGTCGCTCAATCGCCGGTCGCAAGGGGCCGTCGCCAACCATCCAGACCCGCGGCAACTCAAAGCCAGGGTATTGCTCACGCAAACAGCCGAGAGACTCAATCAAACAGGCCTGCCCCTTCTCTTGGCTCATCCGGCCAACGCAAACGAGGGTGAAGCGATGGTCGCGATGAGGAGCTGGCGATGAGGCGACGACTTCGTCTAACTCCTTTGCGTCAACGGGGTTGGGCACCGCAATCACGTCGTTTGCTTTTAGCCGGTAGTAGAGCCTGGCATCCTGTGCGGCGGGCAAGCTGACGGCAATCGTTTGTGCGGCATTGGCATAGGCATGAGCCAAACGCTTTCGCTTCATCCAAAGAAAGCGCCCCGCATTCATCGGGACGGCGTGGCTGGGCGGGCTCACGATCGTCGAAACACGTGGAACACCGGCGGTTTCGGCCGCGGGACCAGCGATCAACGTCATGTGAAATGTTCGATCATAAACAACGTCGATACTTCGTTCGATCAACAATCGCAGAACAAAGGCGACCTGGCGACGGTGAATCGCCCCTGGCCATTTCCAGCCGTAGGCGGCATTCTCATCGGCAAAGCAATGAACGGGAACATCGGAGGGGATTTGCGAGTAGAGCGACCCGCCACGGCGAAGCACGAATAGCTCGGGCGCAAACCTGTCACGCGACAGGTGCTTTAACATCAACAACGTTTGACGCTCGCTGCCACCGCCATCCATTGATGCGATCATCAACAGGACCCGGCATTTTGGACCAGGAGGGTGTGATCGCTCGAGAGGGGTTACCGACATAAATGGCAAACTTGAACGATTAAGTGGTTTTTGCGACTTGACCGATTTTTCGTTGGGGTACGGTCGTAGCGACTTTGAAAAGCCTCATGAATGATGTCAGGCGTTTTTCCCGATGAAAGAGTTAAGCCGATTGTTTCGGCAACGCCTCCCTCCCAACGCACGGACGATCGCGATGCGACGGAAAGCCCGTTTGAAGGTACTGTACTGGCCAATTATTGCCAGCACCTGCATTATTTTGATCCTTGTCGGATTCGGTCCGCTTTCGTCTCTGCTGCGCCCCACCGTTGCGCATCTCTGGGCGGGCTGCGACCTCGAAGGCAAGGTCGGTCGTTGGTTGCCAGGCAGCTTTCTTGAGGGACGTTCGATGACGTTTCCATGGATGGAAATGGCTGCGAGCCGTTCGCCGCACCGCTCCAGCGCCCGGCCTGTTTCTGCCCCCCGAACGTTGACGAAGCAGAACGCAAATCTTGGGCAACTTCGCGCCGTGACTTCGCTTGACGCGCGTCAAGACGTTGACGTCATCACGCAGCCGAGATCGATCCATTCACCTCACGCACTTCGCATGCTTGCGGCCAACGATTTTGCACTGCGGGCTGAGGTCAAGCTATTCGCTCCCCGACGTGACGATGCCGAAGAGATGGCAGGCGTCGAACGCTCGAGTACATCTAAAACGCTGCTCGCATCTCAACCTTCACTTGGAGCCTCTTCGGTCTCTCTTGGATCGACCGCCAACGTACGAACGCATGTGGGCGATGATGTTCGCGACAACTCGCAACGATCGACCGAGATGCAGCGCCGAAGTCACGGCATCGGGGGAGGATGGCCGGAAACGCCACAGTTGAATCGTGACCTTGAAGATGTCGTTCGTGTCGCCGCGAAGAAAGGTACCATTCGCTTCGCATCCACGGGACGAGATAAGTTCTCGATTGAAGATTGGCGGACAAGCGTTTCTGAATCGCTTTATGATCTGTCTTCCCTCTCCTCGGTAACATCACCCGAAACAGGGCCGGTTTTGACTCGGCTTCAATCGCTCGCGACGGAAGGACACGAGGCGGCTGAATCGATCGATGACCGTGAAATCCAAATCCGAATGCTCCGCGCCGCTCACGGTCTTGATCGTCGAATCGCGGTTTGGTCAGCGGTTTGGCGCACGACACAGGGGACGGTGCTGCGAGTGTCCGATATGTCGCCGGAGGAGGATGCAGCCAACATCGGTGATGACCAGATCGATAGGATGATCAACGAACTTCGTAACGAAGCGAACGCTAGTGACGATGCGGATGGTTGGTTTCGTTTTCTCATGATCGATGAACTTGCGGAGATAAATCGCAGCAGCGATCTAATAGCACGCCGCATCACCGCGCAGAAATTTCTATCTCGCATGACATGGCATCGCCTCAGCGAATCTCAAGTCGCTTGGCTGGACCGATCCTCGATCCGAAATCTATCAATCTCGCTTCGCCGCTGGGCCGCTCAGCCGCTGGATTACTCAGCGCTTTTGACTCAAATCGAACGCCAAGAATCCGACGCGATTGATTTGGGCGGGATTGATGTCGCCTCCGCGGTTCAAACGCTTCGATTTGCCGAGTCACGAGAAGCCAATCGCATCGCGGATGCATTGAATACGCATTATCGCAACGCAAACATTCGCGTCGCGGTCACCAGTGAATTAATGACAAAAATGATTCCTGAAGTGGATGCAAAGATTCAACCGGTTCGCGACAACATTCTGGGCGCGGAGGTCCGTGGAACCAGTGTCGCGCAAAGCGACCTATCGCTGCGACTGATTCCAAGTCCCAACACTTGGAAAATGGTGCTGGAGAACAATGGCCGCGTTGACACCGGTGCGTCCAGTCGCCAGTGGCCTGTGTTGATTCGTAGCGACTCTAACGCATCGTTCCTGTCATCAACCCCGTTGGAGATCACACCGGAGGGAGCCGTTGCCGGTTCCACAAGCGTGGCGGTGCAATCCGCGACTCGCATTCGTGGCGTTAGCACCGAGTTTGATTCGATCCCGCTCATCAATTCGCTCGTCCGCGAAATCGCGATGAATCGTTACGACTCGATGGCACCAATGGCGAAGCAAATTCAAACCAACAAGATTCGTGGCGGGGTCAGCAGTGAAGTGGATTCAAGAGTCAGTGAGCAGCTTGACGACGCGACCGCGACATTGGCTCGTCGACTGACGGGGCCGTTGGGAACGCTTCGTCTGAGTCCGCTTATCGTCGACATGCAGACGACGGAGTCACGCCTTTCCGCGCGATACCGTGTCGCAGGTGATTGGCAACTCGCTGCATTCACGCCACGACCACGAGCACCGCTGGCAAGCCTGATGAGTGTTCAAGTTCACCAATCGGCATTCAACAATACGCTTGAAACCATTCTCCCGTCTGGTGAAGCGAAAACCATCAATGAACTGATCAAAGACATTCGCACTCTTTTTGGCGTCGAGAATCCGATCGCGTTGGACGAAGACGACGAGTTGGCAGGCGATATTTCAATTCAGTTCGCATCGACTCGCCCCATCACGATTGAAATCGAAGATGACATCCTGTGGGTCACCATGCGAGTGATTCGACTGAAGCAGGATCGCGCAATCGACTTACGACGATTTATCGTCCGAGCCGGCTATCGTCCTCAAGTCAGCGGCATGTCAGCTCAATTGGTGCGCGAAGGCCATTTGCGAATCAGTGGTCCCGAGATGTCGATGCGTGACCGATTGCCGGTGCGAGCGATCTTCAACAAAGTCTTTTCGACTCGTCGCGCGTTACCCATCATTTCCGCGCAGTGGGCAAACCATCCTTCCACAAGTGGTCTCGTAGTTACTCAAGTGGAACTGCGAGACGGTTGGCTTGCGATCGCGATCGGTCATTCATCCGACGCCTTTGTCACCTCGCAAATCGCACGTGCGGAAGAGGAAGAATCAGGCTCGCCCCAATCGTTCTAGAACGTCGAGCCTCAAGGCTCAAGCCGACTGAGTTTCATCGTTTTCGGGAAGGCCTTCAGGATAGGTCCAGTTGTGGATCGGCTTCAGGATCTCTTTGACCTCGGCCAGTAATTTCGTGTCGATGGGTTCTTCAATCCAGTCACACCACTGCGCAATCCTTTCGGGGCTGGCCGAACCGCTGACGCAGCTTGCGAAATCTTCGCAGGCAACGGAGAACTGCAACGCAAGCTTTGCAATGTCGCTTCCGGCATCGCGACAATGTGCCGCAGCATTGGCCGCGACTTCACGCACCTCGGGCGTTGATTTATGCCAAGGGGGAAGCGTTGCGTTGGACAACAAGCGAGCCGAGAACGGAGCCGCGTTGATGAGACCGACTCGGCGTGCTTCACAAATCGGTACCAACTGAAGGGCCGAGTCGTTCTGCAACGTGTAATGATTGTAGGTCAGCACGACATCAAGATCTGCGTGATCGAGCATGTAGCGAAACATCTTCATCGGATAGCCGCTGACGCCAATGAATTTCACTTTGCCCGCTTTGACTTGTTGGCGAAGCGCGGGAATCGTTTCGTCGACGATCTGCTGCAATGGCACGAATTCGATGTCATGGCAAAACACCATGTCGATATGGTCAATCCGCATCCGTTCAAGCGAAATATCGATGCTCTCGGCTACTCGCTTGGCCGAGTAATCGAAGTGGGCGGGCGCGTAGCGTCCAAGCTTGGTGCTGAGAATGTAGGACTCACGGGGCAACTCGGGAAGGATTCGACCGAGCATGATTTCGCTCATTCCGCGACCGTAGTAGGCGGCCGTATCGATGTAGTTCATGCCGCGATCGAGTGCGACACGGACACATCTCAACGCATCTTCCATATCGATCGCGCGAAACTCCGCACCGATGGAGGAAGCACCGAAAGAAAGGATCGAAAGATCGAGTCCGGTATTGCCGAGTCGTCGTTTTTTCATGCAATGAAGAAGAAT
>Ga0105050_10002879_pt1 | contig 24227 bp, 32 predicted proteins | sample FRY01_FD_78088 | JGI IMG/M metagenome (GOLD analysis project Ga0105050, IMG submission 78088) | Freshwater microbial communities from Lake Fryxell liftoff mats and glacier meltwater in Antarctica - FRY-01 | ecosystem: Environmental > Aquatic > Freshwater > Ice > Glacier meltwater ...
AAAAAATATCAGCAAAACCTGCTTGGTGAAATTGGTAAACACGAGAGACTTAAAATCTCTTTCTTATTTTAGAGTATTGGTTCAATTCCAATAGTAGGTAATAATATTAAAAATAACATAAAAATGACTAAACGTTTAAAATCAAAATTTCATATTTGTAAAAAACTAAATAAAAGTTATAGTAACATTTGGGGTTTACCAAAAGGTGATTTTTTGAGATCAGTCCGAAATGAAAAAAAGAAAAAGACATCCGTCTATGGTAAATTATTAGGGGTCAAACAATCTTTAAGGTGTTTTTATTGTAACATGCAAGAACAAGCTTTTAAAAGAATCTTAAAAAAGTCAGTTAAGTCTTCGTTAACTACGCTAGATCGATTTATAAGTTTTTTAGAAAGTCGACTAGACGTCATATTGTTTAGAAGTTGTCTTGTTTCATCTTTGTATCAAGCAAGGCAAATGATTAATCATGGCGTAGTTTTAGTTAATGGAAAAAGAGTAAGAGATGCAAGTACAAAACTTTGTAAACTTGATATTATAGAATTTAAAGAAAAATCAATAATAAAAGGTATTCAAACAAATGAGACATTTGAAGTTGTTAAATCAAATTTTAATTCTAGATTCTTTCCGTGCCACTTAGAAATTGATTATAAAAGTTCAATAATTATTTTTTTATGGGAACCAAACTATGAAAACGTATATTATCCCATAAAAGCAGACTATGAGATTATACAAAGATTTTATAGATAAATTTTTCTTGTATACGAACCCTACTCCTATTTATAACAAAAAACAAACTTTATGAACAATCAAATTATGTTACAAAGCGCCAAACAAATTGGTGCTGGTTTAGCAACTATTGGTCTTGCAGGTGTTGGCGCTGGTATTGGAATCGTTTTTGCTGCGTTGGTTAATTCCTTTGCTCGAAATCCATCGTTAAGACAACAACTGTTTGGATTTACTATTTTAGGTTTTGCACTTACTGAAGCAATAGGATTATTCGCCCTTATGATGGCATTTCTTATTTTATTTGGATAAATTAGTCAAGGGTAAGATTTATATTAAATCTTACTTGTCTGAAAAGAGGATGGCTGAGTGGTCAAAAGCGGTAGGCTGTAAACTTATTGATTATTATCTTCGTAGGTTCAAATCCTATTCCTCTTAAAAAACGGGTATGATGAAATCGGTAAACATGTCAAGTTTAGGTCTTGATTCATATTAATAGTGGTTCAAGTCCACTTACCCGTAACTCTGCGAGATGGAGCAGTTCGGTTCAGCTCATCAGGCTCATAATTTGAAAGTCGCAGGTTCAAATCCTGCTCTCGCAAAACTCATTTGAGGGTAAATGACCGAGTGGTTTAAGGTGTCAGTTTTGAAAACTGACCTATTTATTAAGAATAGCATGAGTTCGAATCTCATTTTGCCTTAGCTTATAAAAAGTATGCAAAATTTTAAATGTTAGTAGTTTTAAGTCATTGGTATGAGGTAAAAATGAGACTTTTTTATCTTGTAATCTCATTCGTCTTTACTTTATTTGTCTCATGTTTTTATTCTGAAGTTATTTTGTACTTTTGTGTGGCACCTTTTATGAGTGAATTTGAAGAGAAAAAATTTATATTTACGGATTTATCAGAAGGGTTTTCAAGTTGTTTATCAGTGAGTTTTAATACTTCAATATTATTATGGTTTGTTTTAATAGTTTATTCTATAAATTCTTTCTTGATATCTGGTTTATATAAAAAAGAGTATTTTATCTTAAAATCAATATTTATGTTGTCTAGTTTAAGCTTAATGTTTTCATTTTATGCATATAATTTATTTATTTTACCTAGTATTATTTCTTTCTTTGGACATTTCGAAGATTCAAAGTTGTTTGAATTAAGTCTTGAAGCTAAAATATTTGACTACTTAAAATTAGTTTTTTCTTCCTTTTACTCGATAAGTTTTATATTACAATTGCCTGTAATTCTTTTTTTCTTGATATGTTCTAATAAGATAAAAATATCGTTTTTTATAACTAGAAGAAAAGAAAGCACCGTTTTTATTTTTGTTTTAGGTGCTTTATTTTCCCCTCCTGACATTTTAACTCAAATGCTAATCGTTTTTCCTTTATCATTGTTATTGGAGGTTTCTATTTTATTCTTCATGATAGTTGAAGAGTACAATTCTTAAACTAAGGAGAGTTGCTCGAGTGGTAAGAGGTGGGTTTGCTAAACCCAAGCCTGCAATTTTGCAGAATAGGTTCAATTCCTATACTCTCTACATTTATAAAAATATATTCATGAGCTTCACAAATCAAATAGTTGATTCTAAACATTTTAAAAATTTTACAGTGAATTTTGGTCCTCAGCACCCCGCTGCCCATGGCGTATTGCGCTTAGTTTTAGAATTAAACGGAGAGGTTATTGAAAGAGCGGACCCTCATATAGGGTTACTCCATAGAGGAACAGAAAAGCTCATAGAAAATAAAACTTATCTACAAGCGTTACCTTATTTTGATCGACTAGATTACGTCTCAATGATGGTTAATGAGCATGCCTATTCATTAGCTATTGAAAAAATCTTACAATGCGAAGTCCCTTTAAGAGCCCAATACATAAGAGTTTTGTTTGCAGAAATTACTCGCATTCTGAATCATTTATTGGCTATTTGTTGCCATGCTATGGACGTTGGGGCTTTAACTCCTATTTTATGGGGTTTTGAAGAAAGAGAAAAGTTAATGGAATTTTATGAAAGAGTTTCGGGTGCTCGAATGCACGCGGCCTATGTACGACCGGGTGGTGTCTCTCAAGACATTCCTCTTGGGTTATGTGAAGATATTTACAAGTTTGCAGAACAATTTAGTTCACGAATTGATGAATTAGAAGAGTTGTTAAGTGAAAATAGGATTTGGAAGCAAAGACTAATAGGAGTAGGTGTCATCACTCATGAACAAGCACTAGATTGGGGTTTAACAGGAGCGTTACTTAGAAGTACAGGATCAGCTTGGGATCTTAGAAAAGTCCAACCTTATGACGTTTATGAGAAATTAGATTTTGAAATTCCCATAGGAACAAAAGGAGATTGTTACGATAGATATTGTATTAGAGTTCAAGAGATGCGAGAAAGTTTGAAAATTATTTTGCAATGTATAAATGATTTACCAGAAGGAAGTATAAAATCAGAAGATAGAAAAATATCACCACCATCACGTTCAGATATGAAAAATTCTATGGAAGCATTAATACATCATTTTAAGCTCTACAGTGAAGGCTTTTATGTACCAAAAGGCGAGTCATACAGTGCAGTGGAACACCCAAAAGGTGAGTTCGGAGTTTCCATAGTTTCGGATGGTTCAAATAGACCATATCGATGTAAAATTAAAGCTCCTGGTTTTATTCATCTTCAAGCATTAGATTTTATGGCTAGAGGTCATTTATTAGCAGACGTTGTTACAATTATTGGAACTTTAGATATTGTTTTTGGTGAAATTGATAGATAAAAATAGAAATGCAAATCTTTGATAAAAAAAAAGTTTTGTTTTTTTATCAAGCGTAATAATTTAACAAAAATATCTGAGTAAAAGAAAATATAAGCTAAAACCTTATTTACGCTATAAAAACAATAAAAATTAATTATGCAGTATATTCTTTGGTCTTTAGTGTTTTTCAATTTATTTGTTAATAATACTGCTTATTCAGATTATTCCCACCCCTATCAAGTATCATTTCAAGATCCAGCAACTCCAGTGATGGAAGGTGTTATTTCGTTACATCATGATCTCCTTTTTGTATTAATAGTAATCGGTATATTTGTTGGTTGGGTATTATTTCGGGCTACGTTTATGTTTCATCATAAAAGAAATCCAGTTCCGTCAGACGTTACCCATGGCGCAATTATTGAAGTTGTTTGGACAGTAACTCCAAGCTTAATCTTAATGGTTATTGCAGTACCGTCATTTGCTTTAATTTATTCAATGGATGAAGTCATTGATCCAGCAGTTACATTAAAAGTACAAGGCTTTCAATGGTATTGGGTTTATGAATATTCAGATTACGGAGATAAAGAAGGAAATGCAATTAGTTTTGAAAGTTATATGGTAGCTGAGGATGACCTTGAAGAAGGTCAATTAAGATTATTAGAAGTAGATAACCGAGTTGTTTTACCAACAAATACGCATTTACGGGTTTTAGTAACTGCATCTGATGTTTTACATTGTTGGGCAGTCCCATCTCTTGGAGTAAAGATGGACGCTTGTCCTGGTAGACTAAATCAAGTGTCCATGTTTATTAAACGTGAAGGAGTTTATTATGGCCAATGTAGCGAAATTTGTGGTATTAATCATGGTTTTATGCCAATAGTTGTGGAAGCAGTTCCTGTCGAAAAATATATTAGCTGGGTTGCATCTCAAACTGAGTGTGAAAACTGGCTTGTTGACAAAATATCTGCAATTCAAACTCAAACTCTAACTCTAACTCTTAACTCAAGAAAATAACTCAGTATGGCAATAGGTTTTGGTCAAATCATACTAGTTCTTATCATTAGTATTTTACTATTTGGAAATTTTTCAAACGTTTTAAAAGAGCTTGCTCAAGGAGTCAAAATATTTCTAGACGTTCTAAAAAAATGATTTACAATCTTTTTAAAATAATTACATGGCAAATTCAAATTTAATTCAGCGGCATCCATTTCATTTAGTCGATCAGAGCCCGTGGCCTTTTTTAGCAGGGGTTTCATCCTTGACGCTTACTACCGGATTTGTGATGTATATGCATTGCTATCAAGGCGGGCTTATAGTATTTAGTTTTGGATTTATGTCATTATTGTTTACGTTTTTTGTTTGGTGGAGAGATATTGTAAGAGAAAGTACATTTCAAGGTCATCATACCAAAGCAGTTCAAGATGGTCTTACTTGGGGTATGATTTTGTTTATTAGCTCAGAAATAATGTTCTTTTTTGCATTTTTTTGGGCATTTTATGCATCATGTCTTTCGCCAACGGTTGAAATTGGAGGCATTTGGCCTCCACCTGGTGTAGATGTTTTAAATCCTTGGGAAGTGCCGTTTTTAAATACTTTAATCCTTTTGGTTTCGGGAGCTACGTGCACTTGGGCGCATGACTCAATAATTAGTGGTGATCGAAGAGGGGTTTTACTTGGTTTAGGATTTACAATAAGCTTGGGTGTTGTATTTACCACTTTACAAGCGGTTGAGTATGTAGACGCTAATTTTACAATATCTGATGGTATTTATGGCTCAACTTTTTTTCTAGCTACCGGTTTTCATGGTTTTCACGTTTTAGTTGGCTCAACTTTTTTAGTTGTTTGTTTAATTAGGGCCAATGACCATCATTTCACTCGGCAGCATCATTTTGGTTTTGAAGCAGCTGCTTGGTATTGGCATTTTGTTGATGTTGTATGGTTATTTTTATTTGTGTCAATTTACTGGTGGGGCGGTTTTTAGTTATTATAATAATTTAGTTAAGTTATTTTTTTTTTTAAATTAAATTTTTTGCATGCCTACAATAGAACAATTAAAACGTAATTCACGTGTTAAAAAACAATCATATAGTAAAGCGCCCGGTTTAGAAAAGAATCCTCAAAGGAAGGGTGTTTGTACAAAAGTTTATACAAAAACACCAAAAAAACCAAACTCAGCCATTCGCAAAATTGCAAGAGTTAAACTTACTAATAGCGAAGAATTTGTAGCTTATATTCCAGGAGAAGGTCATAATCTCCAGGAACATTCAGTGGTATTAATTCGAGGCGGTAGAGTAAAGGATTTGCCTGGGGTTAGGTACCATCTAATTCGGGGCAAATATGATTTACAAGCTGTTCAAAACCGACTACAAAGACGTTCAAAATATGGTACAAAAAAACGAATAAATTATGCTAGTTAAAAACAAATTAGAAGTTTTAGTTGTTTTAAATTTCTTAAAAATCTATTTAACTAACGGTAATAAAGAAATATCAGAAAACATTTTTCGACATAGTTTCTCGTTATTAAAAAAGATAAAAAAAACAAATCCAGTTAATACTATTTCAATAAACGTTGAGCTGATAAAACCTTTTTGTGAAATTAAAAGCTTAAAAATTAGTGGGTCAAATTACAAAGTACCAACAGAAATTCACCCTATAAGACAAAGAGCTCTAGCTATAAAGTTTCTGGTTTTAAATTCTTTAAAGAGAAACGAAAAGTCGGCATGTCGTTGTATTACAATGGAAATTTTTGACACTTCTTCTTTATCAAGTCAAAGTATTAAAAATTGTGACGATATACATAAAATTGCTGAAGCGAACAAAATTTATGTTCAATATAGACATTAAAAATATGCGATCAATTTGGAAGGGCCCGTTCGTTAACACCAATATTCTACATGAAATATTTATATTACAGGAGTTAAATAAAAATCCTATAAAAATCACATCAAAAAGCTCTGTTATTTTTCCTTCTTTTATCGGTTTGACATTTTCTATTTTAAATGGAAAAAAATTCTCAAATTTAGTTATTACAGAAAACATGGTTGGTCATAAATTTGGAGAATTTGCTGTGACTAAGAAGTGTCCAATTGATAAGAAGCTTAAATAATGGGACAAAAGGCAAACATAAATAGTTTACATATTGGTCGAAATAAAGATTGGAATTACGCGTGGTATACGAACAATAAAGAATATTCTAAGATACTAATCCAAGATTTAATAATGTTAAATTACTTAAAATCTTGTTATGTCATTTCGAGTAATTCTCAAGTAGTCAAAATAAGACTTTGTAGGATTTCAAAAAACATTATAATAAATCTTCAATTAACAAATGATTTAAGATCTAATTCTTTAGTTTTACTGAAAGCTTTAGTTTTTAACTTAGAAAACATTTTTACTAATTTTGATCGAATCTTTATAGTTTCAAAAACCTTAAGTTCAAATGAGTTAAAAACTGAACCCATTTTCTTGTCTAAGAAGATTGCGGTGTTGATGGAAAATCGCATTAAATTTAAAAGTTATTTAATTAAAAATTTAGTAAATCGTACAGCCGAAGTTTGTAATGGAATTAAAGTTTTATGCAAAGGACGTCTAAACGGCGCTGATATAGCAGGCTATGACTCGCTGACGATTGGTTCGATACCCTTCCAAACATTGAAGGCTAGAATAAACTATGGTTTTTCAGTTGCAAATACAGTAAAAGGTCTTGAGAGTATTAAAGTTTGGATTTACAAAAAATAACTAAGATATAAAAAATGAATGAATATGTTATTCCCTAAAAAAACAAAATATAAAAAAATGTATCGAAGAGATTCTTATAAAAAAGAATTTAGAGTAAATCATTTAGTTCATGGAGATTTTGGTATAAAATCGTTAAGATCTTGTAGATTAAGTGCTAAACAATTAGAGTCTACGAGAAAAACTATGATCAAAAAAATGAAAAGAGTGGGTCGAATTTTGCTACGGGTTTTTCCAGACGTCCCGATAACTAGTAAGCCAGCTGAAGTTCGTATGGGTAAAGGTAAGGGTTCTTTGAATTATTGGTGTTCAAATGTCAATTCAGGACGAATCTTATTTGAATTTCAAGGTGTTCCTAGAGTAATTGCAAAAGAGGTTGCAAAAGTAGGTAGTAAAAAACTGCCTATGAGGACAAGATTTATAACCTTAGAAAAAAAATAAGATGATACAAGATCGAAGCTTGTTAAAACTTGGTGATAATTCAGGTGCTAAATTAGTTCAATGTATAAAAGTTTACAAAACAAAAAAGATTGTTTTAGGATCTTTGATTTTAGTTACAATAAAACAAGTTCGCTTAAAGTCAAAGTTAAAAAAAGGCGAGCTTTATAAAGCAATTGTTATTAGATTGAATAGATTGATTCTTAGAAAAAATGGTCATTACATAAAGTGCTCAGAGAATGCTGTTGTTTTACTAGGTGTAAAAGGTGATCTTTATGGCACAAGATTAACTGGACCAGTTACAAATGAGCTTCGAAAAAGAAAATTGACAAAAATTTTGTCTCTGACTAAGTTTATTATTTAAAAAATATCATATGAATAGGTTGCAGATTTGGCAAAAAAATATCGTAACTGTTGATTTGTTGTATAAATTAAATTCAACAAATTTTCATGATATAACTCACTTGAAAAATATACTTTTAAAAAGTACTATAAATACAAGTATATTAGAAGCAAGAGATATTATCTTCGGATTAGTGATTTTACAGCTTTTAAGTAATCAAAAAGCTAAGGTTTTGAAGACCCATAAATCAATAGCAGCTTTTAAGACTAGAAAGTCTATTCCTATTAGTTCAAAAGTTACCCTCAGGTCAAAGAATTTATACAATTACATGGATTTTCTAGTTTGTGTTGTATTGCCCAAACTAACTGAGTTTAATTCCTTAAAAGTAAAATCAGTTGTTAGTAGTAAAAAGTCTTTAAGTATCGGTTTATCAAACTTAAGTATGTTTCCTCAATTAACTAAAGAGCTGGAGCATTTGCCAAAGAATATTGGTTTGACAATTACTTTCAACATTGATTCAGTAAAATCAAATTTGGTGTTGTTATTGTTATTAAGTGAATTTCAAGTTCCTGTTATTTTGTAATTAATAAAAGCATAAAATAATTTATACTTATTGGGACTTTAGTTTAGTTGGTAAAACAGTAGCTTTGCAAGCTACTTAGCAGGAGTTCGAGTCCCCTAAGTTCCATTTTTAGTTATCAAATGTATGAAACACAGTAATCTAAGGGATTTTAAAATAAGAATTTATATTAAAAATTATGAATTTTTAATATTGCAACAAAAAGTTTTAAAAATACTAACTCCTCAATTTTTAGAAAGTCAACAATTTCCAGGTATTTTTTTCAAAAAAAAGAATCGATGCATCTTGACTGCTCGAGCAAAAGGGATTTGTTCTGATTTTAAGCTTTCAAGAATTAAAACCAGAGAGTTAAGTTTAAACGGTCTTATCAACGGTCTTAAAAAAGTGTCCTGGTAGTCTAAAGTTATCTTTGAAGCCTCTTTAGTTTAATGGTTAGAACAATTGCTTTGTAAGCAATTAATTTCAGTTCGAGTCTGAAAAAAGGCTTTCTATTTTATCTTAATAGTAGCATTTATAGCTCAATGGATAGAGTATCAGGTTTCGACTCTGATGGTGCAGGTTCAAATCCCGCTAAATGTTTTTTCTGAAGAAATTAACCCTTTTCGTCTAATGGTCAAGACATTACCCTTTCACGGTAATAACATGGGTTCAATTCCCATAAAGGGTAATTATAGGCACTTTCTAGAACGAAAGGAGTTGAACCTTTGAATGCTGGTATCAAAAACCAACGCCTTAACCACTTGGCTACGTTCCAAAATATTATTACTTAGATCTAGATAGATTTGAACTATCGACCTTACACTTATCAGGCGTATGTTCTAAAACCGGCTGAACTATAGATCTAAAATAACTTTTTTAATTATTTTTTTAACTCCCAAGGGCTACTAAAGTTAAATACCCTAAACTCTTGACTTAATTCTAAAGGCTCATAGATAACTCGCTTCTGACTGTCATCATACCTAACTTCTGTATAACCAGATAATGGATAATCTTTTCTTAAAGGATAACCTTCAAAACCATAATCTGTTAGAATTCTTCTCAGGTCTGGATGTTGCTCAATATAAACTCCATGCATGTCCCAAACCTCTCGTTCCAACCAATTAGCTGCTTGGTACAAGTCAACTATTGATTCAATAGGTGTAAATTCGTCAACAAAGGTTTTTACTTTCAATCGAGAATTATATTTTATACTTAACAAACAATAAACTAACTCAAAACGCTTTTCTTTATTAGGGTAATCAACAGCAAAAATATCAATAAGAACTTTAAACAAACAATTTTCATGATCTTTTAAAAATAAAATTGTTTGTTTTAGGTCTAAAACATCAACTTCAATTATAATTTCGTCTCGAAATTGACTTACTTTTTTTACATGATTAACCAATATATTCTCTAAAAATCTTGCAAAGTTCTGGCTCATACGACGATATTTTTTTTTTAAAAAAATGCTTACAAACTTTACATAACTATTTTGTTAACCACTTTAAAATATTTTGACTTCTTTTTATTTTCTTCTGTAACTGTAAAATACCATACAATAACGCCTCTGCAGTCGGTGGACACCCAGGTACATAAATATCTACAGGAACAATTCTATCACAACCTCTGACAACTGAATATGAATAATGATAATAACCCCCACCATTTGCACAACTACCCATTGATAAAACCCATCTAGGTTCAGGCATTTGATCATAAACCTTTCTTAAGGCGGGAGCCATTTTATTTGTGAGTGTTCCAGCGACAATCATAATATCTGATTGACGAGGGCTAGCCCGAAATATAATACCAAATTTGTCTAAATCATATCTACTTGCCCCTGCGTGCATCATTTCAACAGCACAACACGCTAAACCAAAAGTCATTGGCCAAAGCGACCCTTTTCTCGCCCAATTTATAAGATCATCGACTTTAGAAACAACAAACTCTAATTTATTTGACATTTTTACGTTCTTTTTTCTATAAAACAAGGGAACGAAGACTTGAACTTCGAACGATGGTTTTGGAGACTATTGTTTTACCAATTAAACTATTCCCTTGAAATCTTTAGTTTAAACTATTAATGCAAATTAATAGCATCACTCAGATATAAACAAACAAGTGTAGTCCAAACATAAGCTTGCAAAAATGCAATAGCTAACTCGAGACCTGTGATTGCTATTATAATAACCATTGGGAATAACTGCATAATATAAAAGATTCCGCCAGCAGCCATCATCTTCCAAGCAAACGTAGCCAGTATTTTCAATAAAGTATGACCAGCCATCATGTTTGCAAATAGTCTTACTGCTAAAGCAACAACTCTAAATGTATAAGAAATTAACTCAATAGGTACCAACAAAGGAGCTAAAGCTAGTGGAGCACCTGGTGGTAAAAATAAACTTAAGAAATGTAAACCGTGTCTTTTTAAGCCAATTATGTTCAAGCCTACAAAAGTTGTCATGCCTAATCCAAACGTAAATACTATATGACTTGTTACCGTGAATGTGTATGGTATCATACCCAAGATATTGGCAAAAAAGATAAAAACAAAAGTAGTAAAAATGAAAGGAAAGAACTTTGATCCTTTATTTCCTAAAGCCTCGTATAACATTCCCTGAACAAAATCATATATCATTTCAGACAATAATTGCCACCTGTTAGGAACTAGCGTTCCTTCAAAATTTGTTAAATGAAAAAAACATACAATTATAAATATAGTCAAAAATAAAAACAAACTAGAATTTGTGAAAGCAAACTTGCTACCCAATAGAAAAGATAATATGGGAACAATTTCAAATTGTTCTAAAGGTGAATATAACATAAATTACTTTTTGGTCAAGCTAGAAGTGGAATTGAACCACTATAAAAAGATTTGCAATCTTTGACATTACCATTATGCTATCTAGCCAAATTTAAAAATAACGGAAAAAGGGAATTGAACCCTTATAGATTTTATCTATTACCACCTCAAGGTAACGTGTCTACCAATTTCACCATCTCCGCTTTCCAAATGAAAGTCTAAGAATTCTGAAAAATTTGATTTATACCCGACGTTTTTTTGGAAGTTTACATCCACCATGCGGTATTTTTGTAACATCTTGAATTTTCAATATCTGCAATTTATCAGATGAAAAACTTTTTATACAAGCTTCTCTTCCCTCCCCAAAACCATCTAAGCAAACATAAACTTTTCGAATGCCACTTTTAAAGCTTTTTTGAGCTAATGAAATGCTTGTTATTTGTGCAGCATAATAACTTGATCTTTTTTGACCTTTTAAACCAGTAGAACCCCCTGATCCTGCTGCAATAATATTACCTTTTAAATCTGTTACACAGATAAGAGTATTATTAAATGTGGACTTAACGTGAATAATAGCGACACTTATTAAACTAGAATTCTTTTTAAACATTTATTATTTTTTGGAAAAAACACTAGGTCAAGAAGGATTTGAACCTACAACAAATTCATTATGAGTGAAGTATTCTACCATTGAATTATTGACCTTTAAGATTAAAAAAATTATTTTTTTAATAATGACCTTTTTCTTATAAACTTTAAACCTCTATGACTTTTTATTTCGATAAGTCTTCTTATATTAAAATGAATATCTTTTTTTAACGAAGTTTCTACCAGTATGTTCTTTTTTTCAACAAGTCTTAATAATTTTATTACGTAGAGTTGGGATAAATCGCTAATTCTGCAATCAAAACCTATATTTAAGTTATTACAGAAGTCTTTAATTTGATAAGTTTTTAAACCATAAATATTTTTTAGCGCATCATGCACTTGCTTTTTATTGTTAAGCATTTTGCCAAGAATTTGTACCATGTATTTTTTATTTCTGTTTACCTGGCTTGATATGAATTGTTTCATTTTCATATCGTACCCCTTTCCCTTTGTAAGAATCTGGGCTTTTTATTAACCTAATATGACGAGCCATTTGACTAACTTCTTCTTTATCAATTCCTTTGATAAGTATCAACGTTGAACGAAGGCATAACACAATTATATTTAATGGTACAAATATTAAAACATCCCTTGAGAGCCCCAACTTTATAGATAAGACTTGACAATTTTTAAACTTGTCAAAATAAACCCAAGCCCGAAAACCAATGCCAACTAAATTTAATTTTTTGTAATGAAATACATACAAACCATTTATAAGAGCCTCCAATTTATTTTCTGAAGACGTTGACTTACTAGTTAATGAATCAGAGCTCACTTGATATTGAAAAAATGACTTTTTTGCTCGAACGTCTACTACCATTTGACCTTTTGAACTCAAAAAAACTATAGAGTTATTATAACGAAATAAACAAATAGAATACAATACAAATGAATTTTTATATTTCATATTTAATAAATTTTGAATAAAAGCTGACCACCTACTTTTTGTGAGAAAGCTTGTTCGTTTGTTAAGATACCTACATTAGTACTTAATACCGAAAAACCAATTCCATTAAATGGCTTATCTAGTTGTTTACACCTTTTAAATGAGTTTAAACCAGGCGTAGATCCGAGAACCAATTTTTGAATAGCTCCTTTATCATTTGTATATTTCAGTAAAACGTTACATTTTAAAAATGACCCAACATTTTGATTAAAAAAGCCTCTTATAAAACCCCCCTCTGTTAGAATATTTAATACTTGGTCTAAGGCTTTAGAATGAACACATACAATCACATTTGCTCCTACTTTTTGACCATTTATTATTTGATTCAAAGAACGAATTATAATTTTCATTTGTTGTTATTTTTTTTAAATCGTTTTTTAAAACTTATTATTCGCTTATCAATAAAATCTAATCTTGAGTCAAACTTTATATCAAGTCTCCATAATTTATGCGCTTTTATATCAACATCTAATTTATTATAAGATTCTTCAAACAAATATTTCACTAAAATAATTGAACCATCTGTTAATTGAATCCAGGTTTTATTTTTAGTTTTGAACTTTAGTTTCATGTTAACTTTTATATGTTAAAATAGAAAAAAATATTTTATATTGAAATTGCAGTAATTCCAAGCAGGGATTTTTAAGAACATCAAAAATGTTCAACAAGTCTGGATTATTAAACTGATTCAAAGAGTTATTCCGCTGCAACAAGTCAGACTTCTCTGCCTCTTTAATAAAAATGTCAGAATTAATATTAACAAAACGACCATTACTATATAATATAAAAGGTCTTAAAACTTTTACAGTTTTTATAAAGTTCATTAAAGAAATAGGAAATTTTGCTTGAGTTTCGCTATAGATCAAAACTAATCTTCCTTTTAATAAGTTATTAATTATGTTACTTTTTAGAACTAAAAAAAATTGCCTGTTCTTAAGGTCCTTAAAACTTAAAAGTTTAAGTTTTAAGTCAATCTTTTGCAGTTTTTTTTGAATATCAAGCCACTCCCTTGAATTACAAGATTTTAATTGTGCTAACAAAAAGAAGTCAGCTTTGTTTAAATTCTGAATTGACCACTTATCTTCTGATAAATATTTTTTGTTTTTATAATTCATCACTTTATTTTATTAGGTTTGGCGAATAATGAGATTTGAACTCACGACTTTTAAAATCACAATTTAATGCTCTAACCACTGAACTATATTCGCCTTAAATCTCTTTTATGTTTGACTCAAATACAAAAATAATCCTAGAAGCTAATTTTAAAAGAACCTTGTGAGTTCTTTTATGAATATTTCTTTGTGAAAAGCTTACAATCCCTTGATTTAAATTAATTGAATCAATATGTAAAATAACTATTTTACTTTGATTTGTAGTTAATAAATTGCTAGATGCAATAAATCCTACAAGACCATACGTTCCGACTGAAAACCCGCGTTTTGCATTATTAAGTAAGCGCCCTTTTAAAAACGTTTTTAAGTTAAGTTTTTCTTTAAAAAAATTTAATAACTCATCATTTGTTTGGATTCGCCTATATGATTCAAAATCTATCGAAACTTCATCATAAGGCGTTTCAAGATTAGTTATTTGTAAAATAACCAAATTATTACTTGTAATTTGATGTTTTAGTTCAAGATTTTTAACTTTATGCTTGTAACCAAGATCAAACTTTGTATTATTACTCCTATATTTTATTTCGCTTTCAAAAAAACGATTCTCTGAAACTCCATAACAAGGAAGCAAAGACTTATAATTTTTTAAGAATTTATTCTGAGCTCTTATACTTACTTTAAACATAAATTTTATTATTATTTTAGGTCGGGGTGATAGGATTTGAACCTACGAATTTCTATACCCAAAACAGATACGATAGCCAGGCTACGCGACACCCCGAAAAGCCATTCAAATAATTTTAATTTACTTAAATGAACTCACAAAATTAGCCATAAATTTATGCAATTGAGCATCTAATTCTGGACTAATAACTTTTTTAATTTTAATCTCAGTTAACATCGAAACACCTTCTTGACTCAGTGAGGCAATTAACGCTTTCTCGAAAAGACCAATGCGATTAATTTCTAACTTGTCTAAATAACCTTTTACTCCAGCAAACAAGATACACGTCTGTTGTTCAACAGTTAGTGGGGAAAACTGTGCTTGTTTTAATAGCTCAGTTAATTTACTCCCTCGATTTAACAAATGTTGTGTAGCAGCATCTAAATCAGAACCAAACTGAGCAAACGCCGCAACTTCTCGGTATTGAGCTAGCTCTAGTTTTAAAGTACCTGCAACTTGTTTTATTGCTTTGATTTGAGCTGCTGAACCTACACGACTTACTGATAATCCAACATTTAAGGCAGGCCTTACACCTTTGTAGAAAAGCTCTGTCTCAAGAAATATTTGACCATCAGTGATTGATATTACGTTCGTTGGGATATAAGCAGAAACATCACCTGCTTGAGTCTCAATAACTGGTAATGCAGTAAGTGAACCTAAACCAGCCTCTTTACCCATTTTAGCTGCTCTTTCTAATAAACGTGAGTGTAGGTAAAATACATCGCCTGGATATGCTTCTCGACCTGGCGGTCTTCGTAATAATAATGACATTTGACGGTAAGCTACTGCTTGTTTGCTTAAATCATCAAAAATCACTAAAGAATGCATTCCATTGTCCCTAAAATACTCACCCATTGTGGTACCTGTGTATGGGGCTAAAAATTGTAAAGGAGCCGCATCTGAAGCAGTAGAAGCCACAATTATAGAATATTTAAGCGCTCCTGCAGCTTCTAAAATCTTTGTTACTTGAGCTACTGTAGAACGTTTTTGACCAATTGCAACGTAAATGCAATATAATTTATTATCTTCGTCGTTCGCTTCATGCATTGACTTTTGATTAATAATCGCATCAATTGCAACAGCAGTTTTTCCTGTTTGACGGTCACCAATAATTAATTCTCGTTGACCTCGTCCAATTGGAACCAAAGCGTCGACAACTTTTAAACCAGTTTGCATCGGCTCATGTACTGACTTTCTGGGGATTATTCCTGGAGCTTTAATCTCCACCCTAGCGCGCTTGGAACTAACAATAGGACCTTTTCCATCAATTGCCATCCCTAAACCATCAACGACTCGACCAAGTAATTCTTTCCCCACAGGTACATCAACAATAAAATTTGTTCGCTCAACGATGTCACCTTCCTGAATTAGCCTATCATTGCCGAAAATAACGACACCAACGTTGTCATCTTCAAGATTTAGAGCCATTCCTTTTATTCCTGAGTTAGGAAACTCACACATTTCACCTGCTTGAATTCCACCCAGCCCATATATACGAGCAATTCCATCTCCTATGCTTAATACTCGACCAATTTCGTCAATGTTGACATCTGAATAGTAATTTGCTAATCGTTCCTCAATAATACCTGTTAATTCACCAACTGAAAATGCCATAAATCTTTTTTTATTAGTTTAAAACTACCTAAAAGAAGATTCGAACTTCTGCCCTGAAGATTTTCAGTCTTTCGCTCTACCACTGAGCTATTTAGGTTCACAAGTGAGATTTTGTTGATCTCACTTGCTTTTATAAAAGGTCAAACACTGAAATTAGTTATACTATTGTGTAAAATTAATGCCAAAGGAGTTGGCCAAAGAAAAAAAGTAATCAAAAATATAGAGCAAAACGACAAAAATAAAGAGTTTTCTTTTGGTAAACTATTTAAATTGTTAATTTTTGTTTCTGGCTCAAAAAACATTAGTTTAATAATTCGTATGTAATAAAAAGAAGCAATAACACTTGTTATTACTCCTATTATGCTCAGAAAATACATTTGCATGTTAATAGCAGAAATAAAAATAAACATTTTACTTAAAAAACCTGCTAATGGAGGAATCCCACACATTGAGAACATTATTATTGCAAACGAAAAAGCTACTGGAGGGTTTGAGGCAAACAAACCAGACAAATCGTTTAAATATTTTAGTTTACTTAAGTTTCCTTGATTTCTTATCGACAAAAGTATTGAAAAAGTGGATATAGTCATGATTATATAAACAATCACATAAAAAAACGTAGCATAAATTCCTTCAACAGAACAAGAACTAACACCAATTAAGATATAACCAATGTGCCCTATTCCGCTGTATGCTAGTAAACGTTTTATCTTAGTTTGCCATAAAGCACCTAGAGTGCCAACAATCATAGAAAATATTGAGCATAAAATCAAAACTTCTTGCCAAGGCAATAATAAACCATAAAAAACATAAGCAAATAGTCTAACGACCACACCTAAGATTGCAATTTTAGGAACAGTAGCAAAAAAGGCTGTCACACAAGTAGGTGCTCCTTCATAAACGTCTGGCGCCCATAAATGAAATGGCGCAGCAGATAATTTAAAAAGCATACCAATTAAAATAAATAAAATACCTAAAATAATTGCATTACTTGTTTTAATGTCTGAAGTTTCTTCAATAGTTGAAAAAACTTGAAATAATTGCTGATAATTAGTAGTTCCTGTGAAGCCATACAACAAAGAACCACCAAAGAGTAACAAACCTGATGAAAAAGCTCCCAGTATAAAATATTTTAGACCTGCCTCGGTTGAAAATTCAGAATTTCGTTTAAATGAAGCTATGATATACATACAGAAACTCTGTAATTCAATTGCTAAATACATTGCTATTAAATCATAAGATGAAACAACAAACATCATACCAACAACTGCTAGAATCATTAATATTATATATTCAAAACAATTTAAATTATCGAATTTGCTATAGCTTATAGCTAATATCAAAGTTATTATTGCTGAAAATAAAATGATACTTTTAACTAAAATGCTAAAATTGTCGAACACTAATAAATTATTAAAAGCTATAACTCCCGTTAGTGGATTACAAACATTAAGTAAGAAAGCAAACGACAATACTTGAACCCCGAGCCAAGTAATGTTACTAATTAAAATTGGATAACCTAAATGAGGAGAAGTGCTATAAATAACTGAATAAACAATAAGAAAGTTGATTATAACAAGTATAAAAATTTCTGGAATCGCCGCAATCCAATCAATATTAAAATTAAATTCCATAATTCAAATTATTTCTAAAATACTTGACACGCTTACATGCATTGCATCCAAGAAGACCTCAGGATAAACTCCCATCCAAAGCGTACAAATTACCAATGGCAGTAATACCAAAACTTCTCTTTTGGTTACATCTTGATAATTCGAGATGTAATGAACCTTTAGCTGACCAAATAAGATTCTATTACACAACCAGAGTGAATAAGCAGCACTCAAAATCATTCCAAAACAAGCTATAAATGTTACTAAAGTATTACTGGTAAAAGACCCAACTAATGTTAAAAACTCTCCTGAAAAACTACTCATTCCAGGAAAACTTAAGTTGGCTACAGAAAAAAACAAAAAAAATAGGGTGTATATTGGCATTACTTGCGCTATACCAGTGTAGTATTTAATGGTTCTTGTATGATGGCGATCATATAAAACACCAACGCATAAGAATAACGCACTCGAAACAAAACCATGACTTAACATTATTAAAATACTTCCTTCTATACCTTGTAAATTTAAACTGAAAATACCGATAGTGACAAAACCCATATGTCCTACTGAAGAGTAAGCAATAATCTTCTTAAGATCGAGCTGTCTAAGGGTTGTAATCGAAGTATAAACTACTGCAATAATACTCATTAAATAAACTAGAGGAGTAAAAAAAATACTGCCGCTTGGAAATAGACATAACGAAAATCTAACAAGACCATACGTTCCCATTTTTAATAAAATTCCAGCTAAAATCACAGAACCTGCAGTTGGCGCTTCCACATGCGCTTCTGGTAACCAAACATGAAAAGGAACCATTGGTACTTTTACTGCAAATGAAGCAAAGAAAGCTAACCATAATATTATCTGCTTTTTTTCTGATAGATTTATATTAAGTAGCAGCTGATAATCTGTGGTACCAGCTTCAAAGTATAAAAAAAAGATTGCTAAAAGCATTAAAACTGAACCAATTAATGTATACAAAAAAAATTGGTATGCTGCTTTAATTTTTCGCGTTCTAGATCCCCAAATCCCAATAATTAAAAACATTGGAATTAAAATGCTTTCAAAAAATATATAAAATACTAAGATGTCTAAAACTGAAAAAACAAAGATTAGAAGCCCACTTATCGCCAAAAAACAAACGTAATATTCTTTTTGGTGTTTAACAACTGAATTCCAGCTTGTTAATATACAAATAGGAACTAGAAAAGTGCTCAATAAGATAAAAAATATTGATATTCCATCGACTCCTATAAACAAATGCATATTTAGTGGCGGTAGCCATTCTAAATATTCTAAGAATTGAAATTTAGAGGTTGAGTTGTCGAATAATACGAACAAAGAAAGAGAATATAAAAAAGTAACAAGTGACGTCACAAAAGTACAAAATTTGATCAAGTCGACCTGAGTTTTGGGTATAGCTAAAACAATTAAAATTCCAATGAATGGAATAAGTATAAGCCATGATAGGATAAAATCAAACATAATAAATTTTACTTTACAATAATTTTATAACGAAATAGTTGTTAAACATCAAAGTCATTAGCACTATAAAATACAAATTTATATCCATTGAAAACGCTAACATAGGCCATAACAAGAGTTTAGTCATAAGTAAAATAATCCCTATAAACATTATAAAAGCATACTGGTGAATTAGCCCTGATTGTAGATTACTAATTTGTTTACTAAAAATTATTATTAGAAAAACGAAACCTTTTGGACCAAATAGTTCAATAATCCCTTTATCAACGACTTTGTAACTTGTATTATAACCTAACCTCAAAATAACACTTCCAATTAATTCATTTTGAAGTCTATCAAATAACCAACGTCTACTTAAAAAAGTATAAATCTTTTTTCCAAACGGTTTAGTACATAAATTAAATAAAAAATCTCTAAAAAAATGAAGAATTACTATTGATAAACAAGCGCCAGACAAACTCACAGCAATCGGAAGCCACTTAATATAGATAGGTATAAATTCAGCATCAATCATAATTAAGTTTTCAGGAGATATGAAAATTGAATTATTCCAAAAAGGTGTTCCTAATCCAATAAAAAGATCTTTTGTAAAATAACCAACAAATATACTACCTATGCATAATATTAACAATGGTGTTGCCATTGGAATTGGTGCATCATAAGCAACTTTTATTGCATTTTTAAAACCATTAGCATTATTAATAAAAGTTAAATAAATTAATCGAAACGAGTAAAAAGCTGTAATTCCTGCAGATAATACCCCAAGCCAATGAGCAAAGGTACCCTGAAAAGTATACTTTGCATAAGCAATTTCAAGTATAACGTCTTTTGAGTAAAAACCTGTTAAAAATGGGAAACCCATCAAAGCCAAAGACCCTATTAGAATCATCACGTAAGTGTAAGGAAGCACTTGTAATAACCCTCCCATTCTCCGCATATCCTGTTCGTCGTTTAAAGCATGGATAACAGATCCTGCACTTAAAAATAGTAAAGCTTTAAAATATGCATGGTTTATTAAATGGAACATACTTAGAGAGTAATTGGATAACCCACAAGCAAATATCATATAACCTAATTGACTACAAGTGGAATACGCAATTACCTTTTTTAGGTCATTTTGGACTAAACCAATGGTCCCAGCTATAAAGGCCGTTAATGCACCAAAGGTCGTGATTACTATTAAGGCTGCAGCAGAGTATTCGTATAAAGGAGAACAACGAATAATAAGATATACTCCCGCAGTAACCATCGTGGCCGCGTGAATAAGTGCTGACACAGGTGTAGGCCCTTCCATAGCATCAGGTAACCAAGTATGCAAGCCTATTTGTGCTGACTTTCCTATTGCGCCAACGAATAACAACAACCCAATAGCTGTTAAACTATCTACCTCAAAACCAAGTAAATTATATCTTGAACAAAGCGTATACGGTACTAAACTAAAAACAACTGAATAGTCACATGTTTTAAAAATAATAAAAACCGAAAATACGCCTAAAGCTAGTCCCACGTCACCAATCCTGTTTATTACCATTGCTTTTATAGCAGATTTATTAGCTTGCAATCTTGTAAACCAAAAATTTATTAATAAATAAGAACACAAACCAACGCCTTCCCAACCAAGAAAAAGTTGAATAAAATTATCTGCTGTTATCAACATCAGCATAAAAAACGTGAATAGTGACAAATAAGCCATAAATCTAGGTTGATGGGGGTCGTGACTCATGTAGCTTGTTGAGTACAAGTGTACTAACGTCGAAATTAATGTCACAGTAAAGCACATCGAAACAGTTAAGCTATCAAAATAGAACCCCCAACAAGCGTCAAACATCTCGCAATCGAGCCAGGGCGAAAGTTTTATATAACAAGGAGAACCCGAAAAACCTACTTCAAAAAATAAAACCATTGAAATTATACAAGCAGAACTTATGCCCAAAATGCTAAAGAATGCTGCGCCTTTTGGGGTTAAAAGTCTTCCAAATAAACCACTGAAAATAGAACCTATTAAAGGTAAAAATATAATACTCAAATACATAATTATTTAACCTTTCATTAAATCAATGAATTCAATTGCAATTGTTCCTCTCACTCTATAATATATCACTAAAATAGCTAATCCAATGGCAGATTCTGCCGCGGCAACAGTTAAAATTAAAAGAGCAAATAATTGTCCTAAAATATCATCTAAAAATACAGAAAAAATTATAAAATTGAAATTTATAGATAATAACATTAACTCAATAGACATTAACAAAATGATAATATTTTTACGATTTAAAAAAATTCCTGAAAGACCAATCAAAAATAAAACCATTGCAACAAATAAATACTGGGTCTGACTGATCATAAACTTTTTAAATTAAAATTAAAATATCGACAACTAGATTTGGAAGAAACTTTATGATAACCAATCTAAACCAACGAATATGCCTGAGATAAAAAGCACCCAACCAAGAGAAAATGGTAAGAAAACTTTCCAACCAAGACGCATCAATTGATCATATCTATAACGAGGAAATGCTGCTCGAACCCAAACAAAAACAAATAATAAGAAAGTTGTCTTTAAACCAAACCAAACAACTCCAGGAATTAGATTAAAGAACGTAATATTAAGTAGCGGTAACCAACCCCCCAAGAAAAAAATATTTATTATACTGCACATTAAAATCATATTTGCATACTCTCCCAAAAAAAATAAAGCAAAACCCATAGCCGCATATTCAGTATTGTAACCTGAAACTAATTCAGCCTCAGCCTCCGGCAAATCGAACGGCGCTCGATTTGTTTCTGCTAAAGCAGAAACAAAAAACATTAAGAACAAGGGGAATAGAGGAACGCAATACCATATTTCTTTTTGAGCATTTACAATCTCTGTTAAATTTAATGACCCAGAGCACAATAAAACACACATAATAATTAAACCGATAGAAACTTCATAAGAAACCATCTGAGCGGCTGATCGTAAAGCACCCAAAAATGCATATTTTGAATTACTTGACCAACCGGCGCTTATTATTCCATAAACACCTAAGGAAGAAATTGCAAAAACAAATAAAACGCCTACGTTTAAGTCAATCAAGACCATATTATCTCCAAAGGGAATTACGGACCAAGTTAATAAAGCTAATAAAAATGTTACGATTGGAGCCATTATAAAGATAACAGTGTTAGCGCTACTTGGTAAAATTGTTTCTTTTACAAGTAACTTTAAACCATCTGCAAGTGGTTGCAATAAGCCAAAAAGACCAACGACATTAGGTCCTCGTCTTTGTTGCATGCTTGCCATAACTTTTCTTTCGAGAAGAGTCAAATAAGCAACTGCTACCAATAAAGGAATAATTAAAACTAAACTTTTTAATGCTATATTTAAAACTATTAAAAAAACTATCATAAGTTTAAATCTTTTTGTTAACGAGACTTGTAGCACCTTCAAAATCTCGTTGTAATTGCTTAAAAATATCTTGTCTTCTTACATCGCTTCTTCTATGCAACGTCAAAGCAATAGCACCAATCATAGCGACTAACAGTATCGTACTTGCCATAATAAGGAAAAACGAATAATAAGTAAATAATACACTACCAATGACGTCAACGTTTGTTGGCGACACCACAGACTCAACCCAACAAATGTTGACTAAAAAGTCACTCTGAAAAGTACTGTGTTCAAACTTGTTAAATTCAAAAACTTCTATACAATTTAGGTCTTCTTTAACAATTAAATAGATTTCAAGTAAAAATAAGAGACTTACAAACAATCCAATAGGAAGATAACGATAAACTGAATTACCTGGCTCAGAGATTTTAACATTTAGCATCATCATAACAAATAAGAATAAAACGGCGACTGCCCCAACATAAACTATCAAAAACAACATTGCTAAGAATTCAACACCTAAAAAGATTAGCAAACCAGCAATATTAAAAAATACAAAAACTAAAAAAAGTACTGAATGTACCGGATTTTTTGATACAATTGTACAGAAACCAGACATCAAAGCTAACGTTCCAAACAAATAAAATAAGAAAAGATCAAAATTCATTTTTAATTTACTATCGATATAAAGATTCAGAAGCTAAATTTTCTCTAATTTCCCACTCCCAGCGATCACCATTTTTCAAGAGCTTTTCTTTGTTATAAATCAATTCTTCGTGAGTTTCAGTAGCATATTCAAAATTTGGCCCTTCTACAATTGCGTCCACTGGACAAGCTTCTTGACAAAAACCACAAAAAATACATTTAGTCATATCAATATCATATCGACTGGTTTTTCTACTACCATCACCTCGTGCTTCCGCTTCAATGGTAATTGCTTGAGCAGGACAAACAGCCTCACATAACTTACAAGCAATACATCGTTCTTCTCCTGAAGGGTATCGTCTAAGAACATGCTCTCCTCGAAATCGAGGACTCAAAGCTCCCTTTTCAAATGGATAATTTAAAGTTACCTTTCTTCTAAAAAAATATTGTAAAGTCATCCACATCCCTCTAAATAGCTCTGTTAAAAAAAGAGTCTCTATACTTTTGTCAAAATACTTATTTGTCATAACGTCAATTTTTATTTAGTATCCAATGGGCTCTAGCTGACTAATTTAACTACAGATGAAAATGATAAAAATACTTTTAAGAAAACTTATTATCAATAAATCAATAATTACATTTGAAATTAACTTTGATTGCAAATTGTGCATGTAATCACTAAATATTGTATGAATACCCGCTTCAAAATGAATCATTATTAATAAAAATAAAAAC
>Ga0105050_10002880_pt1 | contig 24223 bp, 32 predicted proteins | sample FRY01_FD_78088 | JGI IMG/M metagenome (GOLD analysis project Ga0105050, IMG submission 78088) | Freshwater microbial communities from Lake Fryxell liftoff mats and glacier meltwater in Antarctica - FRY-01 | ecosystem: Environmental > Aquatic > Freshwater > Ice > Glacier meltwater ...
GATTCTTCGTTTATTACACTAGCTCCAGATTCTGTTACTATTACTAATAATGTTATATATGCTTGGACAACTCAAGGAATTCAATCTCTTACTGAGGGTGGGTCAGCTATTATTTCTAGTAAGATTGATAATATAATACTTAGATTACAATCGTCTAACTTTCCTAATTTTAAAACAGCAACATGGGCACTTGGATATGAATCTGACAACTCATATATTGTTTTCACTATTACTAAAATGACGGACATATATGCTAAAATTGCTTATCGTTATTCCACTCTTACTGAATCTTGGACTACGTTTGATCTTTCTCATATTTGCGGAGTAATTAATTCTGCCGATGATAAAATGTATTTAGGAGCTTCAGACGTTGCCTATATCGAAAAAGAAAAGAAGACATTCTCTAGGTTAGATTACTCTGATAGAGAGTTTACTACATTAATTTCAAATGGAGCTTTGATAGGGGATACAATTATCCTTCCTAATGTTACAGCTTTTGATGTTGGTGATGTTGTAGTACAAGATCAAACTATAACTGTTTTCCAGTTCAATACTATGCTTAATAAACTAGATTTAGACTCTGGTGTTGCAGATAATAATTATAATACTTTAGCTTTAACAGCAGGTTCTAATCCTAGAACTGCATTAGTTAGTCTAGCTAATAAATTAGATGCTGATACTGGAGTTTCCTTTAACCAATTCTTTGATAATATACAAAATAAAAATGGTGTGATTACTGATATTTCAGAAAATATAAGCACTATTATAACCTCAACATCACATGGATTACTAAATGGACGTATTGTTCTTATCGACAGCAGTGACTCTATTCCTTCTATTAACAGCGCGTATGCGATCACAGTTATCGATGCAAACCGTTTTAGTATCCCCGTCAGAGTCATCGTCGGTGGAACAGCGGGGAACTGGCAGACGGTAGAGGGTAGCTTTGAGGACCTAAAAATTGATTATAACTTCATAATGACAACATTGAACGCCGATACTGGAGCTTCATTCAATAACTACTCAATAATAAATAATAATACTCTACAAGAGTCTATTATTAATATCATTAATCGGGTCACGAAAAAGATAACTCTTAACCTTAGTTTGGAGTATTTAGTCGGAGATATTGTAATTCATAAAGCAATTGAGTCTACTTTTGTATACTCTCCTAATACTATGGGTGATCCTTTAAATCATAAACATATTCGTGAAGCTACATTAATGTTTGAAACTAGAACTTTAACTCGTGGAATTATGTCATTTAGAACTGACTTATTACCTGAATTTCAAGACGTTGCTTTCAATTTAGATGGTAATGGAATATTCGGACATGTAGTAAACTTTGGGGATGGGTTCTTCGGCGGGCTTTCAAATTCTGCTCCGTTTAGAACTTATATTCCTAGACAATGTCAGAGATGTAGATTCATGATTGTCAAGTTTACACATAAAGTGGCTCGTGAGGATTATAGAATTAATGGGACGACTTTAACTGGGGAAACCGGGTTATCAAGTCGAGCGTTTAGATAATGGCAAAACTTAGAAGCTATAAACGAGTTATTACATCTGACTTTGGTAAGGATAGTCAGCCTCTTGTTGAAAAACTAGGAGGAATTCTAAATGATTCATTTAGTGAAGTTTATTCCGCCCTAAGTGGTAGAATTAGCTTAACTGACAATATATACTGTACTGTTAGACTTTTAGATGTGGTCGTAGATGCTTCTGGCAATCCTTCTACTAGAACAACAATAGGTCTAAATAATACCCAACCTGTTATTGGTTGTATGGTTATTATGGCTACAAACCAAGTAAATTCATCTATTTACCCAACTGGGGCTCCCTTTATTAGCTATACTCAAATAGATCAAGCTCTACTTATTAATAATATCACAGGTTTACAAGCTGGGCAACGCTATACTCTCAGAATCGTTGCCTATAACTAGGTAAGATTAACAACTATATAGGTCAAAGGACCATTAATGGCTATCCAAAAAGGCACAGGCTTCACTAATTTAAACCGCATTATGCAGGCAAACAAGGGCAATCAGCTCGGTTCTACTGTTGCGGGAGGAATTCAAGGTCAAGTGCAAGGTGTCAAAACTGGGGTTAAGTCAGCTCAAGATCAATTTAATGAAGAAGCCAATAAGAATCGTCTAGACTCTGATGAAAATAAAGCAAAAAGAGATACAACTCTAGGTAAATTCAATCAATCTAATTATACCCCTGATGAATCTAAATTCCAAGTTTCTAGCGGACTGCAGTCTGGTTACGATAAACAAAAGACTGATTTAGAAGCAAAAAGGAACACATCCCAAACTCAACAAACACAACAGGTTGGGGATATTAATGCTAGAATTGCTGCAGATAAAGCTTCATTAGCCGATGCTCAAAATAGGAAAATATCATATAAACCTTGGGTTCAAGGAAAGGGTATGGGTTCTAAAGATGGGTACAAAAGCGATGCTAAAAAATCATTCGACCTAAATCAAAAGCGAGATGTTAAAGGTTTTACGTCTTCAGTAGATGCATTACAAAACCTTCTAAACTCACAATCTGGATATGGAGCTAGTCAAGAAGCTAATTACGCAGATCAATTATCTAAAGCTGATTCTGATTTTACAAAACAATCTGGAGAAGAAAAGAATAAATATTTAACTTCAGAACGTGAACGTTTAATGTCTGAAAATGCTCCTTCTGAGCAAGAAATTCAAGATGTATCTAAATTCAGAACTGGAACATATACTGGTCCTACTGGTTTAAAAGATGATGCAAGTCTTCAAGCTAAAGCTCAACAAGTTGAGTCTTTAGGTAATTCTTCTAGGTCTGAGGGTGGTCGTCAAGATTTACTCCGTAGATTTGTTGGAGGAGATAATTATACTCAAGGTCAAAAACAATTAGATTCAACTCTACTTGGACAAGATGCTTCTGGACTTAGATCGGCTGCTAGAGAAACTCGTGGAGCAGGAAATCTTGTTTCAGGTGCTAGTGAGCAAGCTGCTAACATGGGGAAAGAATTAGTTGGTCGTGCTAAAATATTTGGAGAACAGACTGGACAACAAGTTCAAGATGCTCGTTCCCCATTTAGTGATATATTGGATAAACAAGTTGCCGCTGCTCAGTTGGCTGAGACTAATAGAGCTACAAATCAAAGTGGAATTCAGGACTTATTAACTGGAACCGGCGATCAATATAAAGGTTTAGAAGGAATAACTCGTACTGGACTTGGATTACAACAAGCTATGAACCAAGGTTATCTTTCTCAAGCAGATGCTTCTCAGTTACTTGGAGATAAGGGATTAATTGCCCGTGGTCAAGCTGCAGGATTAGATATTAATCAACTACTAGGTGAACGCTTAAGTGGAACAGCCGCGAAAAACGTAGGTAGAACTGGCGTTGCTAGTAAATCTGAAATTGCACGATTAAATGCTTTAGATAGAATGTCTGGAAAACAAGGAACTGATTTAGAGTTCCTAGATAGTCAAGGTAAATATTCTGCTGGTAAAACTGGATTTGATATAAATTCACTACAGGATTATATTGCTAAAATTGAAGCTGATAAAATGCCTCAGGGAACTCAAGGGACTGTTCAAGCTGGTACACCAGGTTATTTAGATCAAGCTAAGAATTACGCGGCTGGTGCCGCCAGTGACCCTGCTTCTATACTTGCTGCTGCGCCTATAGCAAGAACTGCTGCAATTGGAACTGCGGGATTAGATGTTTTGACTGGAAAAGATAATGCAGCTCAAGCTGTTCAATCTAACGTTGATACTGGGTTAAATACAGCAGGTGCTGGACTCCAAGGTAAGAATGCAATTCTTGAAGCCTTAACTAAAATGAACGTAGGTGGAGCTTCATTAGAAGGAACTCCTGCTGGAAAACAGCTTTTATCTGCTATTCAAGGCATGAGTAATCTAGAAAATAAAGGATTACAAGGAGCTTCAGATGTTGCTAATGAATGGACTAGTGGAGTTGGCGGATTAACTTCTACTGGATTAAAAGATATAGCTTCTGGAAATGTTAGTAACTTAGCTAAAAACTTAGCTGGGTCTTCTGGACTACGTAGTGCAGGGAAAGTTATTGGGAATGTAGGAAAAACAGTATCTAAAGCTCTTGGTGGTGGTGCAGGTAAAACTGGTGGATGGGCTACTTCAGATTATAATACAGCAGATGCTGTTACTGGTAAGAAGACAAAAATTAGAGAATATGCAAATAAAGATAGTCAAACTATTCTAAATCAAATGCGTTCTATGACAGGTAGGTCTGCTGCTATGGGTAAAGGCGGAGCTGAAGTTGCTAAGTCTCTAAACGAGCTTAATAGTTATTATCGACGAGCCTTAGCTAATGAACAAGGCGGACAGGACTTAGAAAGAACTGTAATGTCAGATGAGAAGCTTAAGAAAAATATATCTTATTCAGACTCTGATCTACAGAAGTTTATGGATAGAATTAAGCCCGCTGCGTATGATTATAAAGATGAAGTTAAGGATAGTCCCTTGGCTTCTAAAGATAGAGAACTTGGTGTTATGGCTCAAGATTTAGAGAAGTCTAAACTTGGTGATGAGGCAGTCCAAGATACTGATATTGGTAAGGTTGTAGATTATAAGAATCTAGAGCCTAAGATGTTAGCTAGTATTGCCGCGCTAAATAAACGACTTAAAGAACTTGAAAGTAAATAACAACTAGGTACGAGGAATAAAATATGGCTATCGGAGAAGCGGTTGGTGGGATTTTAGGTGGGATTTTAGGCAATAATGCTGCTAAAATGGACCGCCGCCATCAAAAAGATACAATTAATCAGATGGTGCAAGAGTATACTAGGATTGGTTATCCGCCTGATTATGCTAGAGCTCTTATATTACAAGAGTTTCAACAAACGGGGCAATATACTCCAGAGCTTGAAGCTGACCTTAATGCTAGTATGGCTGAATCTGAAGTAAACAAAATTGAAGAAGACCCTTCATTACGTAAAGCTCAATTAGGTGCTTTATCTTCTATGCAAGATAGAGCTAAAGTTGGTTTATCTGCTGAAGATAGAGCTTCTTTAAATCAAGTTCGAGGAGAAGTACAACGAGATGCTGAAGCTAAACGTCAGCAAGTCTTGCAGCAAATGCAAGCTCGTGGTATGGGTGGTAGCGGCGCTGCTCTAATTGCTCAGTTACAGGCTGGTCAGGACGCTCAAAACTTAGCTTCACAACAATCAGATAACCTTATGTCTCAAGCTCAGTCTAAGGCTTTACAAGCTATTGGACAGTCTTCTGATATGGCTAGTAACCTACGAGGACAAGATTTTCAGACTGCTAAAGCTAAAGCTGGTGCATTGGATGAGCGTAATAGATTCTTACAAGAAAATAGTATCGCTCGTCAACGAAGTAATGTTGGAGCTTTAAACGAAGCCCAGCAGGCTAATTTAAAAGAACAACAGGGAGTTGCTGATGCGAATGTTCGGCAATCTAATGAAGAAAAACAAAGACAAGCTGTAGCTAAACAACAACAATATAGAGATAAGTTAAATTACGCTGCGGGCATAACTGGTCAACAATCAGCACAAGCTAAGTTTTACGGGGATACCGCTAATGCTAAAGTTCAGGCTAATAAAGATATGGGTAAAGGTGCAGGTGGGCTTGCAGAGTCAATTGCTACATATGCTATGTCCGATGAAACAAAAAAAGAAAATATAGATGAGTCTGGTGATGAAGTCCAGAAGTTTATGGATAGAATCTCAACAAAATTTAGGAAATAATTTATGGACGCTAACAGACAAAAAATGCTAATGAGACTACTTAATAACCCCGGTCAACTTACGGCGGAGGAGTTTAACGAAGAAGATCAAGCTCCTGATGAAGCTGAATCTCCAGAAGAAGATAAGCTAGAAGAAACTATTGGTGAAGAACCAGAACTAGACCCTGAAAGTCCAGAAGCTACAGATGAAGATTGTGAATATACCGATGAAATGGATGATGAATCATCTGATAAAGAATCTCAAGCAGACCCTAAGATGATGGAAATGATGAAAAGATTAAAAGCTGGAAAGTCTATGGAAGATGATAGCTCAGAACAAGATCATAAAGAAGTTGCTAACGATATGGAAGCTCCTATGGAACTTAGAAAAAAAGCAATGCAAATGATTAAACAAAAATATCTAGGACAGTAATATGGCTGGTTTATTTCAAAAGTTACTGAGTCGAGGCTCTCAGACAGCTCCTCGTATAGTTGACGATCTAGTTACGTCAAACGGTCTTAAAAAAAGATTGGCTGAGGAAGGAACTGAGGTTCTTGGTGAGGGTATGTCTAGAGGAGCTAAGAGTGCCACTGGAGAAGTTCCAGATGCAGCTTGGAGAGAAATTATCCCTGAGAAAAAGGTCAGCTCATTAGATGCTTTAATTCAAAGTGCTAAAGAAAATCCTAAGACGGCTGCAGCTTTAACCGCTTTAACTGGCGGAACAATAGCTAATCAATTTATGGGAAATGAGCCTACTCAAGTTCCTTTTAGACCAGAAGCTCAAATGCCCGCATCAGAGTCTATTCTACCAGCTAACTATAATAAATTAGCCCAAGATGAAGCTAACGATCAAGATAAAACAGTAAGAGCTGAAGCACCTAAAAAAGACGGATTAGATGCTGACGCTTCAATAAAAGATCAAACTCCTGAGATCGCTCCTGTATCTGACTCTGATAATGACTTTATGAAAATTCGAGAGGTTGCAAAATCTCAAAGAGATAAGAGTGATTGGGAAGCTGGACTCCTTAGAGCTTCTGAACAATTAGCCGGTGGGCTAAGTCGTAGTTCCGTAGATTATGGGTCTAGTGACTTAAAAAGAAAACAAGGTGAAAGATATACTGAAGATGCCGATGCTGATATCGGAGCAATACAAAAACAACAATCGTTCGATAAGACTAAACTCGAACTTAATGATGACTCCGCAATGCGTGACCCTAATTCAGATATATCTAGAATGGTCACCCAAATCGCATCTAAAGTTGGAATCCTCAAGCCCGGACAAACTGCCTCTGCTATGGATTTAAAGAACGCAGGAGTTAATCTTGGTATGCTTCTTGCTACAATTGAAGCTGGTAAGGCTAGAACTGAAGCTGCGTCTTTAGCTAGAGAAGGTAGAAATGCTGACAAACAAACTCAGAATCAACTAAAAGTACAAAGTTCTGTTGATAAACAAGTATCTCAGTTATATAAATCAAAAGATATGGAAGCATTTAATGCAGCCAAAGATGCAACATTTGCTTTAGATAATGCTTTAGATAGTAATGATAATAAGATTGCAGGTGGGACAGCATTTATGCAATATGCTAAAATCGCTCAAAATGATAACTCTGTAGTTCGTGATGGTGATATGGCTCAATTAGCTGGTAGGTATAATTATACCAGTGTATCTGATATGTTTAGTAAACTCAAAGCGCAAGCTTCGGGTGGTAACTTCGGAAAAATCGAGTTAGCCGCAATGAAGGAAATAGCAGAACTTACTAAACGTATTAAAGGTGACCGAGTAAAACAACAGCTTAATCCAATTATAGAAAGAGCCTCTGCCGCAAACCTTAATTTATCTGAAACATTAGACCCAACATTTGTTGAACAGTTCTCAGATTCTAAAAGTTCGACAGATAACAACTCTAAGAGTGGAAAAAAATTAGTTAATAAACAATATAGTAAATCCCGAAATCAGACAAAGTTAATATTTAGCGATGGTACTGAAGAGGTAGTAGATGGTAAACGATAAAGACGACTGGGAAGATCAACCTGTTGATTCCCAAGATGATTGGGAAGATCAACCTGTAGAACCTTCTTGGCTTTCTAAACAAGTATCTAATATTGGGGACATGGTTTCTCCAGTATTAGAAACAGCTCAAGACTTTTCAATTGGAACAGCCAAGGGTTTAACCATGGGTGCTTTAGATGAACTTGGTGGGTTAGCTGGTGCTGGTGTAGAAACTATGATGGGCGGACTAGGATTTGGTCCTGATGCTGTTAATGCTGATCTTGAAGCACAAGGATTCACAGTTCCTAAAGAATCTTTCCTACAAAAATATAGAGGCTATCAACAAGCTTCTGAAAAAGCTCAAGATGAATCTGCTGAGCGTAGTCCTATTGCTGATACTCTAGGTCAAGTCGCTGGTGGTATTACTTCTGGTACTGCGTTAGGTGGAGTTCTTGGAGTTGGTAAAGCAGCCCAAGGTGCTCAAACGTTGTCTGAAATTGCTAAGAATTCAGGCAAAGCAAAAGCTGCTATGGAATTACTTAAGCGCGGCGGAACTTCATATCTAAAAGCTTCTCCAGCTATTGCTGTTGAGTCTGCTTTAACTTCTAAAGAAAATCTAATTGGTGAAGATGCTAACCCTATGGGAGTGGCTGCAGATACGGCTGGTGGCTTAGCTTTTGGTCTTCCTGCAATTATCGGAATGGAAGGTATATCTCAAGCTGTAATGCCTTCTGTGAAAGGTAAAATAGGAAATGTTACTAAAAAGATTGCAGATGCTTTTACTAATGAAGATAATCCTAGATTACGACAAATAGCTAAATCTTATGGTGATTATGGACGAGACTTAGGAATTCATCCTCGTTCTCATGGACAAGATATTGGTGGTCAAAAGTTTGCTAAGAATGATTTTAAAGCTGCTTCTAATATATTAAATATTGTAGATACAGCAGATTCTAAACTTGGAAAACAAGTTGGGGACAGTATCCAAACTGCAACGACTCGTGGAGCTCTGATTGATATTAGTCCAGACATTCAAGCTGCTGCTAAACGTGTTTCAGATTTATCCGCTCAAATTCCTGATTTAGGTTCGACTCGTAAATCTGCCGCTGCATTTGAAAAAATGTTAACTGGGCAACCTCAATTAAATCCAGTTGAAATTAAAGGATTAATTGATGACTTAGATGCTGCTATTGGTACGTTTAAATCTGCTACAAATAAAGACGCTGCTGCTGTGGGAACTCTAAATGAGTTACTTAAATATCGTAAGTCTATATCTGAGACATTTAAAAAAGCAGTTCCTGAGTATGCAGAAGCTGCTCAACGATTTGAGTCCTTCCGTAATGTATTAGAACAGTTAGTTAGTGGGAGTCGCTCTGCTGATATTACTCAAACATTCTATGGAAATCTACGTAATCAAGATCAGAAAGTACATGATAAGTTATTAGATATAATTGAGAATGTCCAAAAACCAACAGAATCAGCTAAATCATATCGTACTGCATTTACTCACTTTATGGATTCTTTAGAGGGATTTGAACAAAAAGAATTATCTCGTACTGATAAAGTTATTCCTAGTGTAGAATCTATTCGTAAGTTCTTACTTAATGCTTCAGATGATTCAGCTCTACGTGGTTCAGTCAGAGCTACAAATGATCCCCGTTCAGTTATTCCTGATTTTAAAGAAGCAATTATAGGTAAAGCTCCGACTTCTGGAGCATATCTTGCAGGTAAAGCTATGAAATCTTTACAGAATATTAGTCAAAAGCCTATAGTTAGAAGTGCTTCATCTATTACTAGAGCAGTTCTTAAAGCTCCAGCTCAAACTGTTTCAAACTTAGCTTCTAAATTAGAAACAAATGGTGCTACAAAACAATTAGGTCGTGCTTTAAGAGAATCTATAGAGAACGGTGACTCTGCTAAAAAGAATGCCGCATTATTTACAATTATGCAAAATCCTAACGCTAAGTTATTTATCAATGCTGAAGATTTTCCAGATACAGAAGAAAAGGAATAATATGAAAGATTGGACAATGGCAACTCTGGTATCGATAATTGCGGTTTTTGCTCCAATAAAAGACCTTGTTCTTGTTACTATAATATTAATTTTTGTCGATCTAGTTACTGGATTACTTGCCGCAAGAAAAAGAGGCGAGTGGACTAAACTTAAAGAAATCAAGTCTGCTGGTATTCGCCGCACATTTTCAAAGTCACTGGTTTACATGACTGGGATATTAGTTGGATACCTAATTGAGCATTTTATGCTTAAAGGGTTTATTCCTGTTTCTAATATTGCGGCTGGGTTAATTTCAATAATTGAAGGAAAAAGCATCTACGAAAATTTAGACACTGTTTCAGCCAAGCCTATATTTAAAACCCTAATACAAAAATTAGGCTCTATTAATGACTTACCGAAAGAACAAATAAAGTCTAAGGAAAAGAAAGATGGAGAATCCCTCTAGTCTTCTTTCTCCTCAACTTCCTCAATACACATATCCTCTAGTTCATCATCGTCCAGTCCATGTATAATTCGTTCTAATTCTTGATCGTCGGCGATTAAATTCATCATTCCTTTAGCATCTGCTATAGTATAGTCACATCTATTTCTAGAATTGTTTCTATCGTTACATAGCTTTCTGTCTTCTGCTGTTGTATGAAATACAGCGTCTTTTGTAACAGCATCGTTGTATTCCTTCATGAATTGGTTCATCCAAGCTTTTTCTTCATGATTTAACTTATGTGCATAACTAGCTACATCTTCTACTTCTTTCATTCTTCTAGTTAAAGCAACTGTTGGTTCTAGATATGGGAATTCAAAGTCACTCCGTCTTGGTTTCTTCTGTTTCGGATTTGAGGTTGTCTTGCGAACTCCCCCTCTTTTCTTTTGACTTTGTTCTTGCGTTTCTGATGACATTTTGTTCTTCCTCATTAAATATTACTGCGGTTTTGTGATCTACTCTGAACCAGAGTGATCTATTTTCTTTTACACGACGGAACTGGAAATGTAGCTTTAGAAATTTATGAAAATTGACATAACCAAATTTAGGGACAACCCTACGAGATTTACAGAAGTCTTTATATATAAAGAACAGAACAAACCCTTCAACCCAAGTTACTCCGCGCTCCATCTTTCTTACTTTCAAGAACCAGTCGAAATGCTTTTGATATGTCAAGCTCTTGGTTTTATCTCTAGTTTTCTCGGCTTTATATATGTGATTAGAGATTGCAAAGTTGTCCATATTTATATTATATATATATCCGACTCCGGCTACAAATCTCCCAACTTGGATATTAAATTCATTCTGATCTAGGGGTTGCTTAGAATAGGTTCTATATAGCCTATATAGAAGTCTTTTTGAAACAGGTGTAACGCCCGGGGTTATATTATAAAAGCTCAGGAAGGGCACAATATCGTCGGTATAATCGAAGATTTCAGCCTTCTCTTCACTTACATCGTCAGAATCTAACAAAGCTAGGATTTCTTCTTCTGTTAATTGGGAAGGAAGAATTCTAGACATCGTTAAGTTCCATTCCTTGTTTATATCCCTTAGTGACATTATATGTAGTTTTTGTTACATATGCATTACTTGAGTGATATTTGACCCCTGTATTTTTTGTAAACCCTGAATAGTTATAATCTTGATTTGAATCAAGTTTATGTCTCGCTTTAGTCTTACTGTTAGACATTATTAAATTATGTCGTTTAGACTTAATCATCGTGCTAATCCTCCAGCTCCGTAAACTGCAAGTCCAGTAGCTAGAATTCCTAGTCCAAACCATACAAAGTTCAAAGTGTCTGATCTATCGTTTACTTTTAATAGTCGCTGGTTTTGTTTAGCGTATAGTTCTATTTCTTCATCTTTGAGGTTGATGATTTGACCAAGCCTTTCGGTTCTATGCTTCTCAGTTTCAAGTAAAACTGAGGACTTATCAAGCTCGAGTAAGTCTTTTCTAATTTTATTAGCTTTTCCTTCTGTGAAGAGAAGTCCGGCAAATGGAGCGGATTCTCCTTTTCCAATAAAAGACGGATCGCCTTGACAAACCCCATTATTTGCGCTTCCCAAAAAAATCAACAAGGCTACCACTAGATTGCTCAGTATTTTTCTCTTTCTCGATGTCATCTACTTTCCTTTGTGTTTCGGCGTCTTCTTGCTTTTGCTCGCCTTCTAGTCCGGCTACCTTTTCTTTAATCTTCACAACTTCAGATTCTAGTTTCTTCTGATTCTTATCTACACTCGATTTATCGAACATTCGCAGAATAATTAATCCTGCTCCAGCACCTAAAACGGCTACAATCAATTCTGTCATATGTTACTCCTGTTTGTCAAGTATATTCTTGAATATATGTTCAATTACTGAAACTGTCCAACCATTCCCAAGCATCTTATATCGTTGAGTATTTGAAACTCCCGTGGTATAATTATCTGGAAGAGTCTGGGCTCTCTCACATTCGACGGGTGTTACATATCTAGGACCTCTGATATCCGTAACTTGGAAGAATCTTTGTGCTGAATAATTCTTGTGCATACTAGCTTCAAGACATTGAATTTTAACCAAAGGACTGTTTAATTCTTTGATCTTCTTATTTTTTCTCTCTCCATGACGTTTCATCCAAGCTTGACCTTTCTCTGTATAATAATGATTATCTGAACCTTTCTCCATTATATCTTGGAAGAAGATTCTAAGGTCTGTTGGTTGTGTGATATTAGGTATATTTGTCCAGTATAATCTAGTTCTTGTTTGTGCGGATAATAGATTCGAGTTAATCGCGATTGGCTTAACTCCGACATGTTCACTGATAATATCTATCCATTCTTGCTTCATGTTTACATTTTCAAGTAGAAAGTATTTAGGTTTTGTTTCTTTTAGAATTCTTACGTATTCAAAGAATAATTTACTTCTAGGGTCTTCAAAGTTTAGTTTTTTGCCTGCATTAGAAAAGCCTTGGCAAGGACTGCCCCCGATAAGTAAATCGATTTTAGGTAGGTTTTCTGACTTTATAGATGTTACGTCGCCGATGTGTTGAATCTCAGGATGGTTCTTTAGTGCTATTTTCATAGCATATTGGTCAATTTCTGAAGCAAAGTAATTAGTTACTGGGATTCCAGCTTGTTTTAACCCTTGTAATCCACAGGACATTCCGTCAAATAAACTTAGTACATTCATATAACCTCTGAGTGATTATATGTCATCTGGGTTAGTTTTGTCAAGCAATTTCTGTCTTGCATCTTTAATTAATGTTTTAAACATAGGCTTGAATAAATTCTTCCTATGTATTAAGTAACTTATTGTATATCCATTAAGATACATAGAGATTTTAGCGGTACACCAAGGTTCACCTTTTCTCATGTAATGTAATCCGTGTTCTTTATGTAATAGATATCTATCAAATTTAGTTATCATTTTTTTTCTTTTGTTCAATCCATTCTAATCTTTCTGCGGCGCTTTTAGCTTCTAACCATTCTTCTCTTTCTTTGGCGAGTTTAGCATCTATTATTGTTGGGGCTTTTTTACTTTTATTATACTTCTTATCTTTTGTGAAGTCGGGCAACACTTCTTTCTTACTCTTGTAATGTTCTCTCATTGTATCTTCCAGTAATGTCTTGTTTTCATGGCACTGCTTGCAAAGTACGTCCCACCCTTCAGCCGGAGGATAGAGTCGATTGATATAGTCATCCCATGTTGTAAAGCCCGTTTTAGGGTCTACAACTGGATGAATATGATCTAGATCGACTTCTTTCGGTCCAAACAAGTCTGAACACGAGGCGCATTTATATTTCCCCCGTTCAACTCTAGCTGCTGTCATTGCTTCAGTTCTAGCTCGCCAATGAAATGAACCACGCCGTAAAAGTCCCTTGATAAAAGTATTGAGGTTTTGTTTACCCCTAGCTTTTTTTACAACGACTCGTCCTGATTTATTCTCGTTATCTTCCATTTATTTGTTCCTCACATTTCTATAACCACATTGCGCGCCACACAAATCCATCTTAGCATGTGGTAAATCAGTAGTCTTTACTTCTGCTCCACAGTCAGGGCAAGGCTTTTGTATAGCCTTCAATATCTTCTTTTTAGTGTACTCATCTTTAGGTGCTTCCTTCTCTATTTGTTTTTTAAGCTTTGAGTTTTCTGTTTCTAACTTTAATATCTGTTCTTTTAACTCTTTGATTTGTCGAAAGAGGGCGTACTCTTTATCTGAAGGTCTAGCCATTTATTTCCTTTAGTTACCAGTTGATCCGTATCCCCCAACTCCACGCTCTGTTGAAGTTAGTTCTGCTGTCTCTACAAATTCTACCTTAGGAAAAGGCATTACAACAAGTTGTGCAACTTTATCGCCAACTTTATACACATTTTGATATGCGTTAGTCGAAGTCTTTTTGAATCTGAGCTTAATTTCCCCTCGATAACCGGAGTCGATAACTCCTACTGAATTTGCCAACACCAAATGATAGTTAGATAAAGAGCTGCGAGGGTAAAGAAGTCCAACATAAGTTTCTCCAAGTTCTACTGCAAGCCCTGTACCGTATTCCATATATAGATCAGTTTCTGTAACTGAAGTTGCAACTAAATCCATGCCACAATCTCCCGACCTTGCATATTGAGGAATTACTGCGTCTGGGTTTAGTTTCTTAATATTAATTTTCATTTCTTCTCCTTTGGAGTATATGGACAGTGTGATTTTAAACAAGGCTTATCTTTACAAAATGGACAGACTTTACTCATATTTCCAAACCTTGTGATATATAAACTCTTTTTCTCTTATAGAAAACCACATATCTATAGATGATCTATAAGCATGTAATGTTGTATTGTTATCAAAAATAACATCGTACTCATCGTCTGAACCCAAGTCGAACTCATGTTCTTTAGTTTGTCCGTTGTCGTTTCTTTTAATTAACACCAAAAGAGCCCCGAGCTTTCTAAAAGCTTCTCTCTCGTTCTCAAATCTAGCATCTGTAATTATAATCTTTCCACCGAGGGATTTAATCCTAGCTAAGATTAGATTAATCCAGATGTCTTTGTCTACATTGTCCCTGAGCATATTTCCAATAGTTCTGAGGATATCTCTCGGGGAGTCCATTTCTTTTCCATGAAGTTCTTCCATGATTTCTCTAGCTTCTTGTGTAACTTCTAAGTTCCATTCATCTTCTACGATTCTTCTAATCTTATCTAGATCGTGGAAATCTAGACAGATTCTCTGCATTCTAGCATCTTTCTTTAAATCGTCTGTAAACATATCCATATCTAAACGAAAAACTTTAGAACACAAACTACGAAGAGGATCGGCAATTGCTATTTTTTTGAAGTCATATTTAGAAACAAGTAAATCTCCAAAAGTATCTTTTCCTGCTCGGGCTTTTGCTGATAATGCAATAATTGTCATCGATTCTCCTGTAGAACTATAATACTATATAAATGTAGATTTTGTCAAGGATAATTTAACGGGACATTAAATAAGCTATAAATTCACCTACTGCAATAATTACAGCGGCGATTGATAAACCAAGTAACATAGTTTCCATTACTCTCTCCCAAAGAATTTTTCAGCAACTCGATCTGACCATAACATTATTTCTGGAGTATGGTGAGCTATAATTTCACACATAGTTTCCTCAGTTTGATCTGGAGTTAAGTCGCTACTACCAGTTAAAGACATATGAAATAAAGCATGTCCCAATTCATGTCTAATATCTGAAATACACCAATCTGATTTGCGGAAGTGACATTCATATTGATTAGGAGAAGTCATTCCAGCTCTGGAACCACCGTCTTCGTTATGTAATTTATCAAATCGCCGGTCGGTTAGAAGTATAAAGTTCCAATCGCGACCTTTGATTGATATAGTTATAGAAGCCATAACACTACACCTTTAGTTCTTGTCTACGTTCTTTACTAAATAAGTTACTAGAATCTCTATGTTCTTTCCCACAGTTAGTACAAACATATTTTTGAAATTTAGACTTCTTGGTAATATGAAATCCATTCTTTTTAAGTTCATCGTTGCCGCAATTACATCTAAACTTGAAATCATCTGAGAAAGCCGAGAAATTCAAAGTAGTGTCCCATGGTAAAAAGCTATCTACGTATAATTCTTCCAGAGAAAGAACATCATATTTATTATACTTCTCCATAGAAGTAAATGCTTTCATATTACCTTTAAGACATTCAGTCCAGAGTTTAGCTCCGGCGAATTCCGAATGATCCAACTTCTTGTATTTAGTATTAAGTAAATCTGTCATGTGAGCTAGTTTATTTGAGTCAAACCCAAATTTAGACTTTGCAATACGTAGAGTATCAATTGATTTAAAACTTGAAGGTGGTTTAATTCCGTGATATAACATACGGTAATTTAGTTTCTTGACATCAAATCGTTCTCCATTTTGAGTAAGAATGATATCTGCTTCGTCTAATAAGTCTCGAATAGTTTGAACTAATTCTTTGTCGTCCCTAAAGTTTTTTTGATCTCTGACGTCAGCATACATAACTTGATCTTCTGTACTACCAAGCCATTTTGCCGACCATGATAATATTGTAGTATTTTGTTTCACCATATCAAGTCCGACGTTCTGGTCAAATAGTCCCCAAACATAGGCTTCGATTGGAGCTGTCTCGATATCAAAGATTAATACTTTAGGACCAGTTTTAATTCCTTGAGGTTGAACACCATCTCTAGTATAGCGGTAAAAGGCTTTTCTAGCACAGTTTGGACTTACGTCCAATGCAGGTGCAATCTCATCCCACGTTAGTCCATCTAGACGTAACGCCGTAAGTTTTGCGATTTCCTCATCCTTCCAGTTCTTCTTGCTCATTTTTTAACCTTTCTAAAATTTCGAGTTTCTTTTGTTTCATTGCTTTAACTTCTTGATATAAAACAAACAAATCATTAACTCGATGGCGTATATTGCTATACTCATTATATTTTGACAACATCTGCATCGCAGACTTTATCGTAGTTGTTACTTCTCCAAGTTCCTTAACGTGTTTATCTAACGCAGTAATTTTACGTCTATGTGTTAAGCTATGGAGATTATTCATTCTTTATCCCAATTAAAATTAAAACCGGAATCCGATTCATCTTTGATAACTGGGGACATTCCAGCCTTTTCTAATGCGGACAATAATCTCTCATCTAATCTCACAAACTTACTAATCGCGATATCACTATCTAAGTCTAGTTTAATCCATTCGTCTATGAACTTACCATACTCAGTATCTATAATTTTTAATGCTTCACTACGTTTCATTTGTAATATCCTACTGGAAATAATCTATAGTTTCCATATGTAAAACAAGCTGTCATCCAAATAAATCCATGTGGCTTTCCATTCAGATTGTTTATTGATCTAGAAAAACATATGAATTTATTATTCATTATCCCACCGATTTGTAAATACAAAACTGTCTTCTGTTTGAACGTATTGTCCGTTAAATAAAACAAATGTATTACAAGGTTCTTTTATCCCCGGCGGCTGAATTCCTAACGCTTCTAATGTTTTCAATATATTAACTGAAACTTCTTTAAAGTTATTCTCCAAGATCGGATTATAAGCTTCTAGAGTTCCTTCAATCGCCTCTAACATTTCACTTCTTTTCATTTAGTCATCTCCCATTACAAGTCCAGTTCTCATATTACCTTTCTCTTGGAAAGCTCTGCTATATTCTTCGATTTCTTTAATCATAGCTCGAACTGTGTCCGAAGGCTTTTGATCGTAAATCGCAGATCGAATAATAACTTCCCTCAAATGTGCTGGACTGAACTCATCACACTTTTTAGATGCTATCAGCTCATAAGCTACGTCGTCAACTAAATTCTCTTTATCATAGAACTTTAATAGCTCTTTTCGTGCAGTTCCTTTAGGATAGCCAACTCTGATCTTGTCGTCAAAGCGATTAGGGCGGTTCGTTAAGTTACCCATGAAATTCTCTGGATAATTGGTCGTAGAGAGGATATAAGTCGGGAGCTTGAACGTTTGCTCTTGGTTGTCCAAAAGACTCAGGAGAGCTGATTCTGAGCGAATCTTAGCTTGATCAATCTCAATGCCGCCGATATCTTCGGCAACTAGAATCATTTTATTGACACCCTCATACTTAAGATGTTTGATGAAATCTTTTACGTCACCTGCTTCAATCTTGTCCGTATGCCAGAGTAGGATAAAAGTGTCTCCGTCCGCTTGGTGTTTACGGCGAGTCTCTGCGATGATTGTAGTTTTGCCGGTGCCCGGAGGTCCAAATAAGAGAGCCCCTCGTTTTGGGAAGATTCCGTATTTTTCGTATTTAGGGATAGCAAGAAAGAACTTCTCGATCTTGTCAGTAACTTCTTTAGTATTTACAAAGTCCTTTAGAACATCGTCTGAGGTAAAGGCGGTCTTCTCTAGTTTAAGTCCTGCCATAGTTTTGACAATACTGAAGATACCTGACTTTGCTGTTTCTCCTACGATTTCTTCGTCCTCGTCGATATATTCAAACTGGTGGAAATAACCAGAATCTGTCAAAGAACTGAAATCTGATTCTTCAATTCTATCGCCGATGTTAAGATCGTCTAGTTTAGTCTTAGCTTTTAAAGTTAGATACCCCATTTACCACCCCATGTAATGTTTAGTGTAATAGCCAAGTCCGATAATCATAAAAGGAGCTGCGGCAGTTGCAAAGAATCTCAACAAGTCTACAACTAGCTTATATCTTTCGTATTCTGACATCTTTCCTATGTCTTCTTTTAAACTCATGACTTGATCCTTAAAGCTTTAATAAAATATCCAGCAGCTATAAGTCCAAATAATAGTCCGATAATATTAAATCGAGAATGGGAAAGTAAAATGTTCGGCACTAGTAATGTAAAGCCGCAGATTGTGTAATACATTTTTTGTGACATATATTTCCTTATATGAAGACCGAAGCTTGTTTAGGATACTTTATCTGGGGAGTATTTGTCAAGAAGAATCTTATAGTTCTTTTTTAGACTATGGTTTGCGAATAGAGATTTGACAGGAAGTACAGTATCGAATATCGTGATAGTATCATATAAATTTTTTAGAAGTCTAGATTTATTATAATGTCCATCGAAGTTTTCACATAGACAAAGTGAGTCATCCTCTTTATAATAGACCCAGAAACGGTCCCCCTCTCTATATGGGGAGCCTTCTATAGCGGTTATTACTTTAGTTTCATTGGCTCTAGTTGATTGTTGCATCGTACTAGATAATGTTTTGCGGGCGGACCATCGTTTAATTTCTGTAACTTGCATTATCTCATTTACATATGTGTTGTATAGTTCTTGTAGTTGGGGGTTGATTTCTTCCACTTTACTATGAACCATAATTTTAATTACATCGTTAGTGAAATCTTTAAGTCCCTGAGATTTGGTTGTAGCTTTTAATGACGATCCCTTGACTTTAATTTTAATTCCGTCGTATAGTATATAGTTTTTAGCTTTAAGTGCAATACAACGGGGAAAATATCCATCATCTGCGTACTTTATTAGTTCTGGGAATTTAGAATTGATCTCCGCGAGCACCGCGATTCTTTCTTCAAGAGTGAAGGGAGACATATCTGGTTTACATAATGATACAGAATCTGTGTCTACTGGACCTAGAATATAGTTATGCATATGTGAATGTTATCCCTTTTTTAGTTTTCCTTGATCTATATATTTCTTATGGTTTTTCGTATTTGTTATTGAATAAATATATCCACAATCACTTAGTTTTTTCATGAAATAAATCCATCCAATAATCAGTTTTCTTACTAGTCGCCCATTCGATAGTAAAACTTAATAATTCTCTACCCTTAGTTGTTATTTCTGCTGCTTTTTGTGGAGAATTATATGCTAATCCAGTTGCACCTAAAAACCCATAACATGAGTTCGCGACTACCTTAGCAACCTGTTCTAAATGGTAGTAATGCTTATCTCCTGTTTCTTTGAATAGCTTTTTCTGTTCTTGCCGCATATCTGCGAAATGCTTTACGATTTGTTTAAAGTATGCTTTTGGGTCCTTGTCTTTATCGTATACTTCGTACTGCATCATAATACTCGGGTATAGTTGTGAGAAGTCGATTTTGAACATATTACTATAAATTCCCGGGACAGCAAAACTAATTGCACCTTCGTAGTCAACAGCTTCACTAGCTTTAGCTATAGATTGCTTATCTTGTAAATATGCTCTTACCATAATAGAGTTAATCTGTGATCCAGTCGCTGACTCCACAATCAATTGGAATGGTTTTGGAACTACTGGACAAAGATAAAACATAGTAGGAGCCATCATATCGTATAAAGTTAGAGAATCATCTGCATCTTCTTCTGCGTATGCTTTGATTTTAACCATTTCTTCTGGATTAGTATAGTTAGTTCTGATCAGACTAGCATCATAGAATTGTCGACCAGCTTTTTCTAACCCTTCATATGCTATAATCTTCTTTAATCCATATGATTCATATTTACGTCCGATATCATATTTATAAGCTAGGAACATTGTATCTACAAGTTCTCGACCATATACCTGACATTTATGATAGTGAAGTTCCCGACTGCCATCTACTCTGAATTTAGATTCATATTTATTAAAATACAATGGTTTATCTAAACGACCAAGTTTAATTCCACCCTCTCTATATTTATTGTAACAGAATTGTAAATATGGTAAATCAAAAGAATAACCATTATGGAAGCAAATAATACTGGGGTCTATTTCTCTAACCCATTCAGACCAAACTTCAATCATTTCCCCACAGTCTGTATATTCATCGCATGAAAATAATAAACGTGTAGTCTTTCCTTGTTTTCTAAATGTATTAGAAATAAGTACAATTTTAGATTCACTATTATGTTCTAGTCCGGTAGTCTCGATGTCGAAACTTAGAATAGAAATTTCGTCGTGGCGACAACCTTTATAGTACGTAAATCCATCCTTAACTTGGAAAGCTTCAGTTTGATTGCTAATTGTATAGATTTCTTGATAAGGTAAGTTCTTCTTATCTGCTTGCCAAGCTGCATACGTTGTATACTGTTTTCCATATTTGAAATGTTGCTCGCCTTCTAATTTAACCCAGTCCTTACTAAAAGGTTTGGACCCTAGAATCCAGAAGCGATTATTATGCTTCTGAATATCTAGCGATCCGTCTTCTAATTCTCGGAAAATTGTCGTAGTGTTATCAGATACTTCAATGCTAACAATGCGCTCTAGCTTATTTTTTCCGTATATGAGTTTGTTGGAATATTCAGACATTATTTAAAATCTCTTTAATATGTTACAGTCTACTATATTACTATCCGTATATTTGTCTACGTAACTAATTGGTAATACTATAAGTTCGTCCGATTCGTAAAGTGACTTATCGTGCCTGTATCTATTACTGATTAAATAATTTCTTGTTGTTACATCATACACAGTATAATAACCAATGTTTAATGTAGTTATTAGTCTAAAACAGTCACCCGCTTTATATTTTGGAACAGAATTACAACCCATCAAAAATACTAATAGTGCTAAATATTTCATTTCTTGTCCTTTTCTAATTCATCCATAGCATCTGAAAACCAAGACTTGCCGAGACGGATTTGCATGTCACCTTTGATATTTAGTTTCTTAGCTAGTTGTTTTACTTCAAGTTTCTGTTTCGTGGGTCTAAGTTTTCTTAGAATCTTTTTCATATTGTTCCTTTTGCAACATATAGTATATTGTTGTTTAGGCTAGGTTGTCAAGATAAATTCTTTAATACTGCCACCATTTGTTTTTTATTAAAAGCTATTGATCTAAATCCTGAATTTGTACGAGCTGCGATTCTCATAACTGTATATGAATCTTTATTTTCGAATTCAACAATAAATCCTGTATCATATCGTCCATTTGGGTATACTGGATAAGTTTTTAAAAATTCTTCTTTGTTCATATCTTTCCAAAAGCGTACTTCTGAAAAATCCCACAGGTTGGGATTACGTTTTCTCTTTGCGTTATATGAGAAGTATACACTGTGTAAAATAATAATAGGTCCAATAAAAAAAACAAAAACAACTACTATTGCTGCAAATCCATCCATTAAATTTTCCATATATTTCCTTTTGCAACATATAGGTTATGTTACTTAGGGGTAGGTTGTCAAGATAAAAGTGAACGAGCGACCTAGTTTTACATTATCAACCAGCAAAGCTGAGTTGAAAGCCTGTCTCAGGGCGGGTGGGTTTTCTCGTTCTATGTTAGAAGATGCAGCTTCTAACCCTTATAGACTTAACCTCGTCATGACTGTGTTACCCTGCTAGGCATCGCACATAGAATCCGAGGGTATATGTTTATTCCCATCCTGATTTTTCTTCTTTAGTTGCGTTTTTTAATTTAAGTAACTCTCTTAACTCAGTTCGTTCGTGGTCCTCTAGTTCGTAGATTTCCCCTGTTTTACCAACCCAACCTAGTTCTAATCTAGCTTGTTCACCTAAATCGTTCTTCAAAACATTGAGAATCATGTACTTATCAATGTCTTTTGTCTCGGGTGTGTAAAATGGGCGGCTGAGACTAATAATCCCCCTGAAGCTTTGATACAAGAAGCTTGATCCTTTGATTGCCGTGTACGATTTGATCTCAGTATCCGGTCCTCCACCTAGGGAGAACTTGTTTGGTTGTACAAGGGTACATGCAGCTACGTCAATATCATTAACCATATCTTGAATCTGCCCTGCGACCTTTTTACTTGACGCAGTATCGTCTGAGATATCAGAACTAATACGCTCGAAGTAATCCAACATCACACACTTGACTTTCTCTCCTGACTTTTGTTCAACATCTAAAGTATAATTACGAATGTCCTCCATTGTAGCTGCACTTCTATCATAAAACCATACATTACCATAATGTTTCTTGACAAGGTCTGTAAGTTCCCTGCCTTTTCCAGCTTTAAACCTAGCGTAAACATCTTCTCTAGAGAGTCCTGTGACGTTGTATATGACTTTCTCGAAAAGTCTGTTACGATGCATGTCTAGGGATGCAAACACTGTAGGAATCCCATTCTCGCTGTTATAACGTAGCATATTTAAGGCAAATGCAGTTTTCCCTGCCCCTGCTGCTGCTACAACTCCTACGTTTGATCCTACTGTAATAGGCATTACCTTATCAAGGCTAGGAATCCCAGTTTTTACTGTATTCTTGTCGATGTTTTTGATGTAATGTGCGAACCCTGCTTCAATCCCGTCTAAAGTCACAGGACCTACATCTTCTTTGATGTTTATTCCCATCTTCTTAGCATACTTAGCTAACCAGTTCTGAGGGTCGCGAGTTGTGAATTGTCCTCCCTGCCAGCCCGGACCGTATACTTGTTTAGTAATTAAATCTATCTTATCTTCTCCGAACTCTTCGTCCCCAGTTCTTTGTGCCTGAGTAACCGCAACACCTTTTAATAGTCCATCACAATGTTCTTTAGGATAACCTTGGTTTTTATAAGTTGAGGCTAAACATAACATTGCATAATGTCGTTCTCCTTCTCCAACTCGGAAGAATCCATTAACTAAAAGCCAACGGACTTCATCAATCCCTTTGGGTCTAGTTTTCATATCAACGGACGAAATATCAAATGTAAGTTCTTTAGCAATAGTAGCAATCGTCTTTTCTTTTACAGGCTCGATGACTTTTACGTTCTCTGGTAATGTGGCAACTTTAACCATTCTATTAGCCCTAGGGTTTTTAGCAAGTAACTTAATCTCGTCAATACTTAAATCAACAAGTTCTTCCGGACTTAGAGGGATTTTGTAAAGCCCCGAGTTTTGATGGCGAGTGCCGTCAATTCTAACAATACGATTGGGGTCAGCAACAACGTGATCGAAAGTTGCCAAGTCACCCGCAAAATCTTGGACAATAGCTTTAAACTTCTCTGGTACAATATATTCATTTATTTCTACCTCAATGCTAAATCCTTTACCACCAGTAAAGAATGCTCCAATGTTATCTTCGTCGAATCCTCGAGTGATTAATCTATTGGCAACTTCTAAAGCATCGGCTTTAGCTAAATTTAGATCATTTTTTGAATCAAAGTCGAAGTATAGTTTGTTTGTAACTGTATCTCTAATTCCAGACAAAGTTCCTTTCTCTTCGAGAATAGCTTTATGTGTGTCATTATATTTATATAAACTGACATACCAATCTTTCTCAAAGTTAGTGATATAGTTACGTATATCTTCTTTGATGTCTACAAGATATGGTTTTGAGTTGAGTCCGTTTCTAATATTCTGATACAATGTTTCCCCCTGTTTCATATATTATTCCTTAGTGATTCTATCTAATGTTACCATAGGTTCTTCGTAGTAGTCAAGATGATTATATGAACTTTGGTAATATGATCCTGATACATCTTTAGTTATTTTTAAATTTACTATAATTTGATTTAGTCTCTGGTCTGGAAATTCTTCAATTCTATTTGATATAAGTTTTAGCAATTCACGGTTAGCTTCTTGTCGTGTCATATATTATCCTGTAGTTATTAATGTGCTCCGAAGAACATCAATGCTATTGTAGAGGAAGCAATTCCTAGTACAATAATTA
>Ga0105050_10002881_pt1 | contig 24222 bp, 23 predicted proteins | sample FRY01_FD_78088 | JGI IMG/M metagenome (GOLD analysis project Ga0105050, IMG submission 78088) | Freshwater microbial communities from Lake Fryxell liftoff mats and glacier meltwater in Antarctica - FRY-01 | ecosystem: Environmental > Aquatic > Freshwater > Ice > Glacier meltwater ...
AAGACTTCGAACGAACCATCGAAAGCGCCACTGCGTGGCTCTTCTTGGCCTCAATCCAGATGATAACTCGAAGAATCGTAAGGGCTTAAGCGAAAATTGAAGACTTACGAGTCAGACTCTAAGCGCCTACCGCTGAACCCCGGCTGAATTTACGCCAGCGGCGGGCGTAGAGTTTTGTCGCGAAAGTTACACTGTGCGCTAACAAGGCAGATGCTGCATTTGGGTTTGCGAGCAACACACACATAGCGGCCGAGCAGGATAAGCCAGAGATGGGCATAGCGGCGAAACATTTTGGGCGTTGCTTTGAGGACGGCGTTTTCAACCGCTAGCGGGGTCTTGCCCGCGCCCAGCCCGGTGCGATTGGCAACACGGAAGATGTGCGTGTCAACAGCACAGGTCTCTTCGCCAAAAGCTTCATTGAGCACGACATTGGCAGTTTTGCGGCCAACGCCGGGCAAGGCTTCCAAGGCGTCACGGTCATTGGGCACCTCACTGCCATGAAGCGCAATAAGCATTTCAGAGAGCGCGATGACGTTCTTGGCCTTGGTATTAAACAGCCCGATAGTCTTGATGTGATCCCGCACGGCGGCTTCGCCCAGCGCCACCATTTTCTCAGGCGTATCTGCCAGCGCGAACAAGCGGCGTGTGGCTTTGTTGACTCCCACATCAGTCGATTGGGCAGACAAAACGACCGCGACCAGCAACGTGTAAGGATTCACATAATCCAGCTCGGTGCGCGGCTCGCCATGCTGGGCATACAGGGCCTCATAAAACGCCTGCACCTGCGCGGCGGTCATCCGTTTTGCGGGTTTGGCGGGGGCAAGCGGCATGGCTTGGATGTGGCCTTATGGACGGTGCATGTCCAGCCCGCTGCGGCTATGGACAAAAGCTATGACGCTGCTCGATCTAACGCTCACGCCCAATCGCTCGTTTCAGAGCCAGCATGTGCGCTGGGTGTTGGGCGGCGTAGGAATAGTGTTTTTTATGGGGGGCTTGCGGTTTCTGGCATTGGGGGCCTGGCCAATCCTGCCCTTCATGGCGCTTGATCTAGCACTTTTATGGTGGGCCTTTCGAGCATCGTTTGCCTCGGGCCGAGGGCATGAGCGGCTCGTGCTCGTTGATGACCGTCTGGAATTGGTGCGGGTATCAGCCAAGGGCGCGGAGCGGCGCTTTGGCTTTGAACCGCTCTGGACCAAGGTTTTGGTGGAAGAAAAGCCGTTAGGCGATGTGCGGCTGTGGCTGGCGGCGCGAGAAAGGCGGGTGAGTGTAGGGCGGTTTTTGTCACCGCGTGAGCGCCGCGAAGTAGGCACCTTGATCAAAGCCGGGCTAGAGACTTACAGGCTGGGCAGGCCCAATATATCGTCAATCGCGTAACGGCCAGCAGGCTTGCCTGCAAGCCAAGCGGCAGCCTTCAAGGCGCCGCGAGCAAAAATGCTGCGGTTTTCGGCCCGGTGCCATAGTTCGATGCGTTCGCCCTCGCCGGCCAGCAGCACCATATGATCACCCGCCGCCGTGCCGCCGCGCAGGCTGGAAAAGCCGATATTGCCGGGGTGGCGCTTTGCTGACGCTCCGTCGCGCCCGCGCTCGCTGTGCTTGGAGAGATTTATGTCACGGCCTTTGGCGGCGGCGGCCCCCAATGTGAGCGCCGTGCCGGAGGGGGCATCGGCTTTATACCGGTGGTGCAGTTCGCTTATCTCAATATCCCAATCTGGCCCCAAGGCGCGGGCCGCCTGCTCTACGAGCCTTGCCAATAAAGCCACGCCAAGGCTGGTATTGCTGGCTTGCAGGATGGGGATATAGGCAGCCGCCTGATCGATAAGGATATGATGATCCGGCGCCAGCCCGGTGGTGCCGATAACAAGCGCCGTTCGGCCATCACAACAGGCATTAAGCGTCGCTTCAAGCGCGGCGGGCGTCGTGAAATCGATCAGCACATCGCTCATATGGGCGAGCGGGCCGGGGTTGGAACCGAGCGTGAGAGTGCCGGGAAAGCTGCTGCCCAACTGCTCACCGATATCGGGATGGCCAGCGCGTTCTACGGCACCGGCAAGGCTAAGCTTGGGCCAATCATCCCCGGCTAGTTCTGCGATAAGGGCCGCGCCCATGCGCCCGCCGGCCCCTAATACGCCGATCTTGATGTGGTTCATGCTCATGTTGCTGGTGTGGCGAGGGGTAAGCGAATTGGCAAGTCCCCGCACGCCTGTTTCCATATCGCGGCATTTCTCCTAACAGGCGGAAATGAAGATTGTGGTTCTTACCGGCGCCGGCATTTCCGCTGAATCGGGCGTACCAACCTTTCGGGGGTCGGACGGCCTGTGGGAGGGCCATGAGATTGAAGATGTGGCGACACCGGAAGGCTTCGCGCGCGATCCGGGGCTGGTGCAGCGCTTCTACGATGCCAGGCGGGCGGCCCTAGCCGGCGTGAGTTGCAACCCAGCGCATGTGGCGCTGGCGCGGCTGGAAGCGGCGTTGGGGGATGATTTTCTGCTGGTCACCCAGAATGTTGATGATCTGCATGAGCGGGCGGGGTCCGAGCGGCTGGTGCACATGCATGGCGAACTGCTTCGGGCGCGTTGCCTCGCGTGCGGCGCGGCCCCTCGCTGGGAGGGGCCGCTTGCGGCGGCTCATGTGTGCCCGGCGTGCGGCGCGAAGGATCAGCTCCGGCCTGATATCGTCTGGTTTGGCGAAATGCCCTACGAGATGGACTCACTCCAGCGCGCACTGGCCCGTTGTCAGATGTTCGTGTCCATCGGTACATCCGGCGCGGTGTATCCAGCTGCAGGATTCGTAGATCTGGCGCGCCGGGTGGGCGCGCAGACGCTGGAACTTAATCTCGATGATAGTGCAGCCAGCTGGTCATTTGCAGAAAGCCGGCGCGGGCCCGCGGGGCGCTTGGTGCCGGAATGGGTGGACGAGGTTATTGCCAGACTCTGATGTCAGGACTCTGACGTGCCATCATCATCTTCGGCATGATATTCGTGCCACAAGCCATTGACGATGCCAAACACGACAGCAAGCCCAAGGCCGATGATCCATGTGAAATACCACATTGTCGTGCCCTTCAATAAAAGTCTGCGGAGCGGCGCACCTGCTCGGTGGTAATACGCCCAAACAGCACGCGGAACACCCAGGCGGTATAGAGCATCACCAGCGGCAGAAAGATAAGCACCGCCAGCAGCATGATCCAAAGTGTGAGATGGCTGGAAGACGCGTTCCAGACCGTAAGACTGGCCGCCGGCATCACACTGGAGGGCAGGATGAACGGGAACATCGACAAGCCAACAGTGCTGATGGTGCCAATAACAGCCAGTGACGAGCCGAGAAAAACCGGCACATCCGCGCGGCGGATAATGCCAACCAGCGCCACCAGCGGCCCCGCCAAACCCAGCAACGGCGCGGTGATCATCCAGGGGAAACGGCTGTAATTCTCAAGCCAAGCCCCCGGCTTGGCAACAGCGCCGCTGAACAGCGGATTGGAAGGACCATCGGTAATGACCGGCCCGGCAAGCGCATAGCCGAGGCTGCCTTCAGCAATAATCACGCCGCACAGGCCAAACAGCAGCACCGAGGTCACGGCAGCAATCCGGCCCCAGAGCTTGGCCCGCTCAAGAACAGGCCCCTGCTCGATTTTGAGGGACAGCCAGCCCGCCCCGTGCAGCACCAGCATGGACACTGACAGCAGCCCCGCCAACAGCGCAAAGGGGCTGAACAGATCCAGCAGCGAGCCTGACCATGTGCTGCGCAGATCATCATCAAGCGCAAAGGGCACGCCCAAAAGCACATTGCCAAGCGCCACGCCAAATACCAGCGCCGGCACAAAGCCGCCCACAAACAAAGCCCAATCCCAGCGATTCCGCCACGCCGGATCGGGGCGTTTGGAGCGATATTTGAAAGCGACGGGCCGCAAAATGAGCGCTGCCAAAACAAGGAACATCGCCAGATAGAAACCGGAAAAGCTGATCGCATAAACATAGGGCCAAGCAGCAAAAATAGCCCCGCCGCCAAGGACGAACCAAACTTGATTGCCCTCCCAAGTGGCACCGATACTGTTGATGACCAGCCGGCGTTCCTCATCCGTGCGGGCGATAAAGGGCAGCAGGGCGGCCACGCCTAAATCAAAGCCATCAGTAAGCGCAAAGCCGATCAGCAGCACGCCGATAAGCAGCCACCAGATCAGCCGCAGCGTCTCATAATCAAGGAATATCGGGAGCATCTACGTTACTCTGCCGGCAGCGGAATAATGCCGCCGGGAACGGGCAGGCGGCCGCTTGCGGGTTCCGGCTTTTCTGGTCCATGCCGGATAGTGCTGAGCATCAGCCGGACCATAAGCACGGCCAGCGCGCCGTAAAGTACGGTGAAGCCAATAATGGTGGTCCAAATCTGGCCTATGGTCAGGCTGGAAGAAGCGAGGAACGTGGGCAACTGGCCTTCTACCACCCAAGGCTGGCGGCCAATCTCCGCCAGCATCCAGCCCAGCTCAATGGCCACCCAAGGCAGTGGGATGATAAACACCACCAGCTTGAGAAAGCGTCCGGGATGAAAATCGTTGCGGGCGGCGCGCCAAAAGGCAAAGGCGAACATGCCGATAAACACAAAGCCAAGCCCGGCCATGCCTCGGAACATGAAGAACATCAGCGGCACATTGGGGATGGTGCTAAGCCCCGCCAGCTTAATATCCTCGGCGCTGGCGGCACGCGGATCATCCACAAAGCGCTTCAGCAGCAGAGCATAGCCATAATCCGCCCGGTGCAGCTCAAACTGCTCGCGCGCGGCGATGTTGGCGCGGTCGGTCTTCAGCGTCTCCACCGCATCATAGGCAAGGATACCACGCTGAACACGCACTTCGGCGGTCTTCACCAAATCATTGATGCCCAGTACCTCGCCGGTGAAGCTGCGGGTAGCGATCATTCCCAGCACCCAAGGTATTTTCACTTCATATTCGGTCTTTTGAGATTTCACATGGGGCACGCCAAATAGGGCCAGTCCGGCAGGGGCTTTCTCGGTTTCCCACATGCCCTCAAGGCTGGCCAATTTCATCCGCTGGTTGTCAGTAAGCGCATAACCGGACTCATCGCCAAGCACGACCACCGAGAGCGAAGCGGCCAGACCGAACGAGGCCGCCACTACAAAACTACGCCGAGCGATTTCCAGATGCCGCCCCTTAATAATATACCAAGCCGAAACGCCCAGAACAAAAACTGCCCCCGTGACATAACCGGCAGATACGGTATGGACGAATTTCGCCTGGGCCACCGGGTTCATGATCACGTCCATGATGGATGTGATTTCCATACGCATCGTTTCGGGGTTGAAACGGCTGCCGACCGGGTTCTGCATCCAGCCATTGGCGATCAGAATCCAAAGCGCAGACAGATTGGAGCCAAGCGCCACCATGAAGGTAACGCCAAGATGGGCCAGCTTGGAGAGCTTGTCCCAGCCAAAGAACATCAGGCCCACAAATGTAGCTTCAAGGAAGAAGGCCATCAGCCCTTCAATGGCCAGCGGCGCGCCAAACACATCGCCCACAACATGTGAATAATAGGACCAGTTGGTGCCAAACTGGAACTCCATGGTCAGCCCGGTCGCGACGCCTATAGCAAAGTTGATGCCAAACAGCTTGCCCCAGAAACGCGTGGCTTCACGCCACACCGGCCGGTTGGTCATTACGTATATGCTCTCCATGATAACCAGCATGAAGGACAGACCGAGCGTAAGCGGCACAAACAGGAAATGGTACAGGGCCGTGAGCGCGAATTGCAGTCGGCTAAGGTCAACAACAGCAAAATCTATCATGGCGCGCCCGGTAGCTGATTTCAGACTGCGCCAAAGCGTAGCCCAAGCACATATTGCAACTGCGAAATCCATAGCCGCAATGCCGGACAACGCCAAGTCATGACAGCCCTTAAAGAAAGGGGGCAAAACCTGCAGGGCTCTCGCCGTGCGTCGCGGGTGGCGCTGGGCTGGTGGCTTGTCGATGTCGCCGGCGCAGCGTTGTTTGCGTTCGGGCTGGCCAGCGCTGTAGCCGGCTGGTCGGCGGCGGCGCAGGTGCTGCCGGCAGCGGCGACCATGCTGGCGGCAGGGCTTTTACGCGCAGTGGCACAGGCTCAGGCGGCGCAGGCGGGCATGGCCGAGGCGTGCAAGACGAAAGACCGGTTGCGCGCGCTATGGCTGCCGCAGCTTCTGGCCACAGCTTTCGGGCGCGGCCGGATGTCTGGCGAGGATACCGCCCGCGCCGTAGACAATATCGAGGCTATGGAGGGTTATACCGCGCGCTATCAACCGCTAAGGCAGGCGGCGGTTATCTCGCCATTGTTGGTGGCAGCTCTTGTGGCATTGGTCAGCCCGGTGTCGGCAGGCATCATGCTGGTAACGCTCATTCCCTTCGCCTTTGGCATGGTGCTGGCCGGCACAGCAGCGCGCGGCGCCGCGGACAAGCAAATGGGCGCGATCGGCCGCCTGAACGGCCTGTTTCTGGACCGCCTGCGGGCCTTGCCAGAAATCCGCAGCTTTGGCGGCGAAACGCGTGTAGGCCGCCAGCTTGCGGCGGCCAGCGATGAAGTGTCGGTGCGCACGCTGGCGCTCTTCCGTGTCGCGTTCATCTCCGGCGGGGTGCTGGAGTTTTTCGCCAGCCTGTCTCTGGCGCTGGTGGCGGTATATTGCGGGTTCAGCCTGCTTGGTATTCTGCCCTTCAAAGCCCCGGAGCAGCTAAGCCTGTTTGCCGCCTTTTTTGCCCTCGCCATGGCGCCAGATTTCTATCTGCCCATGCGCCGGCTGGCCGCCGCCTATCATGATAAGCAAACCGGCGAGGCCGCCCATCAGGCGCTCAGCGAAGAACTGCCGCCACTGCCCGTTCTGCCTGCCCCGGCGGGCTTCTCCGGGCTCAGCGTCAAAAACGCACAAATATCTTACGGCGAACAGGGCCAGACAGGGCTAACACTAGGGCCGTTCTCGTTAGAGGTGCCAATGGTGGGGCTGGTGGCCATAATCGGCCCCAGCGGCTCCGGAAAATCCAGCCTGTTGGCGGCAATTGCAGGCTTACGGCCGCTTTCGGCTGGTAGTCTCGACTGGGTAGCGGGCGCCCCAGCAGTCGCCGCCTGGGCCGGGCAACGGCCTCTCGTGCTGGCAGGCACGTTAGCAGAAAATATCGCGCTGGCCCGGCCAGAGGCGACCCTTGCCGAGACTGAGGTAGCGGCAAAGGCAGCCGGCCTTGCGCCTTTGCTGGCAGCGCGAGACCTGTCAGCAGCGCTCGATGCGGAAGGCTCAGGCCTGTCCGGCGGTGAGCGCAGGCGGCTCGGGCTGGCGCGGGCGATGCTCTCAGCACGGCCCTTGTTGCTGCTCGATGAGCCAACCGCAGACCTCGACAGAGCAACCGCCGACAGCATTATCAGCACCATCCGAGATCTGGCGCGCACCAGAGCCATTATTGTCGCCACTCATGACGAGCAGCTTTCGAGCCATGCCGCACACACTCTGGTGCTATCATGACCGCAGATGCACACGTTGCAGCACTTCTGAAAACAGCCCAATCGCGGCGGCGGCGCGGGCTGGCCGGCGCGCGGGCCGCCGCCGTGGTCGCCGCCTTGGCAGGTGTAGGGCTATTGGCAGTTTCGGGCTGGTTCCTAACCGGCGCCGCGTTGGCAGGCGCAGCGGGAGGGCTGACCTTGCAGGCTTTCAATTACCTTATTCCCTCAGCCGCCATTCGCAGCGCAGCGGTGCTGCGGACCGGCGGGCGATATCTGGAGCGCTTGCTCGCCCATGAAGCGGCCCTCGGCGCGCTGGCAGAGGTGCGGGTGCGCTTGTTTGGCCGGCTGGCGGCGCGCGATCCGCGCCAGATGAGCAGCCTTTCCAACGGTGCGACCATGGCCGGGCTCACCTCCGATGTAGATGCGCTGGAAGATCAGGTCATCCGCGCCCCTACCCGTCCCGCCGCCTTGGCCGGCGGTGCCTTGGCCATAGCCCTGACTTTATTGGCAGGGCCGGCCCCGGCGCTGGTGCTGGCCATCGGCTTGGCGGCGCTATTGCCACTTTCCGCCGCCTTGTCGCAGCGTTTGGTGGCGTCGGCGGCTGTGGAAGCCGGTGCGCGGGCCGCGCGGCTTAAGGCGCTGGTAGCCGATCAGTTGGCGGCGGCAGCCGAGATCGCGGTTTACGGGCTGTCCGACCGGGTATCGCAGGTGGTGCGCGAAGATGCGCAAGCCATGGACGAAGCCCGGCGGCGCATGGTGCGCGGTGAGGCGTGGCTCTCGGGCCTGATGGTGGCGGCAGGGCCGGTGCTGGCGGCGGCTGTTGTTCTGGCGGCCTGGGCCGGGGGCGCAAAAGCGCCGTTTGCGGCGTTGGCGGCGCTCGCAGCGGCAGCTTCCGTAGAGGCGCTTGCCGGCTGGACCAGAGCGCGGGTGCGCCACGCCGGCGTGGCGGCGGCGCAAGCGCGTCTGGCCGTGCTGGGCGATGAAACAACGCCGGGCCCGGCCCGTGTCCCCAAAGATGGCGTTTTATCGATTGCCGGCGTGCAGCTTCTGCCCGGCGCGCGGCTGGCGCTCATCGGCCCGTCCGGCAGCGGCAAAACTCGGATTTTGGAAACGCTGGCGGGCTGGCGAGCAGACGCGCCGCAAGCGTTGCTTCTGGGCGGTGCGCCGGTAGCATCCGTTGCCTTTGGCGCGCTGTCCGCGGCGTTTGCGCTGGCCCCGCAGGCGCCGCGGCTGATGGCGGGCAGCATAGCTGATAATCTGCGGCTGGCAGCGCCCGGCCTTTCTGAAGCTGCGTTGTGGGCGGCGCTGGAGATAGCCATGCTGGCCAAAGACGTGCGGGCGCTTGCCAGCGGGCTGGATGCATATGTGGGCGAAGGCGCCGCGCAGCTTTCCGGCGGCCAGCGCAAACGTCTGGCGCTGGCGCGGGCGTTGCTGGCGAGGCGGCCGTGGTTGCTGCTCGATGAGCCAACAGAAGGGCTTGACGCCGCCACTGAGGCGGAACTCGTGCGCCGCCTGCACGGCTGGTTAGATCGCACCGGCACCGGCCTGATACTAGCCAGCCACCGTCCCGCACCGTTGTCGCTTACGAGCGGGCAGATTGCACTGTTTTGATTAATAGTTTCTGCTGTTATGTATAAAAGGTCGTGAGTAGAGGCTCGGCCTTTCCATTTCTAATCATATAAATCACAATCTTCTCAAGGGTGAAAAATGAATTCCAAACCAGCCCCCCTCGCTGAATCATTAGGTGTCAATGCGCCGCTAGTCGTTAGCGAAACCATCGACGGTGAGGCCATAATAATGCATCATGGTAGCGGCCGGTATTTCGATATTACCGGCTCCGGGGCCTTGATCTGGCAATGCATAGAGCAGGAAGCTTCGGCGGCGCAGATCGCTGCGCATTTCGCAGCAAGTTATAATCTGCCTGCCGAAAATGCAGCTAAGATTGTAACTGACTTTATCGCCGAATTGAGGGCGCATGATCTTGTGCGGGCGCAAGCAAGCGCAACGGAGAAAGAATTGCCCCCCGCAACCTTGGTGGCGGGCACCTTCAATCCGCCGGTACTGGGCGCACATGATGACCTGGCCGATATGCTGTTGCTAGATCCCATCCATGATGTGGACGAAGGTGGCTGGCCCGCCGCGCGGCCGGCAGCGCCCGCCCCATGACCGGCAACGAACCGCCAGCGGCGGTTTCCGTGGTGGTGCCGTGCCATAATGATGCAGCCTATATTGCCGAAGCACTCACCTCTATTCTGACGCAAAGCCGTCCGCCGGCTGAAATTATCGTCGTGGATGACGGCTCAACTGATGACAGCATGGCGCGCCTCGCCAGCTTTGGTGAGGCGATAACAGTGGTTTCGCAGCCCAACCAAGGCGCAGCAGCAGCCAGAAACGCCGGTATCGCCCGCGCCCGCCAGCCCCTGATCGCTTTTCTGGATGGCGACGACGCTTGGCCCAAGGCGAGCCTCGCCGCGCGTCTGGACCGAAGGGCCGAGACAAGGGCCGAGCTGGTGTTTGGCGCGGTTCGGCAATGCCTTGATGAAGTAGGGCCGCAAGCGCCTTCGCCAAGCCCTGCCATGCCGGGGCGTCTCGCCGGCTCTTTGCTGGTGGCGCGAGAGTTGTTTGAGAAGGTCGGGCTGTTTGATGAGTGTTTGCCCACAGCCGAGACAATCGATTGGCTCTCACGCGCTCAGGCCCTTGGGGTAACTGAGGCCATGGTGCCCGAGGTGGTGCTTTACCGGCGGATACATAAGACCAATATGATGCGCACCCGCCCCGATGTTGACCGCAATGCGCTCACCGTCCTGCGCCGCGCCGTGATGCGGCGGCGGGCTGCGTCGTGAGCAGCCTGTATCTCTGGCCCGATGCGGCCGAGAGGCTGTTGCTGCACGCCGCTCTTGATGAGGGAGATAGTGCCACAAAGGCCTTTACGCGCTGGTCAGCTGGGATAGATTGGGACGGCGATATTGAAGGCGGCAGCTTTCGCATGCTGCCCCTGGTTCATGCCAATCTGTCCCGGCTGGGCGCTAAACATCCCATGATGGGACGGCTGGCCGGCGTGTACCGCTATCATTGGTGCGCCGCGCAGACGCATCTGCGGCACGGCGCAGACGTGCTGGCCCGGCTGAAGGCCGCTAGCGTGCCGGTAATGCTAAGCAAAGGGCTGGCGCTGGCCGCGTCCATATATCCCGGCCCCGCTTTGCGGCCTATGTCAGATATTGATCTGCTGGTATCGCCCTCCCACGCCCTGCAGGCGCTTGATCTTCTGGCGGCGGCGGGCTGGGTAGAGGACCAAGCGGCAGCCCGGCAATGGCAAGGTCGGCGTGAGGACATGCTGATCCTCACCATCGGCAGCAATATGCACCATCCAGATGCCGGCGAGATTGATCTACACTGGACGCTGATGCACGAATCCGGCGGCACCGGGCTGGACGAAGCCGTATGGGCCAGCGCCGCGCCGCTTATGATCGGTGCGCAGCCCGCCTTGTCGCCCTCGCCCAGTTTCATGCTGCTGCATGTGATCGCTCATGGTCTGCGGCCCAATGCCTTATCGCCGCTGCGCTGGGTGGCGGATGCCGCCATGGTGCTGCGCCATCAAGCTAAGGCCATCGACTGGGCGCTGTTTCATCATTGGGCGGACAAGCTCTCCGTGCGGCACCGCGCGGCCCAAGGCTTGGCCTATTTGCGCGACGAAATGCACCTGCCTGTTCCGGCGCAAGCGCTGCCCAAGCCTTTGCCCGCCCCCGGCTGGCTGGAGCGATTGGAAGACCGGTCATGGCAGACGAAACTAAACCGCCCCGCATCGGCGCCGCCCACCAGCCTTGAGCGCAGTGTGCAACTGGCCCGGCTAATGGCCGGCGCAAACCGTACGGCGCTGCCCCGGCTGGCGCTGGGCTGGCTAGGCCGCCGCGGCCAGCGCGCATGAGCAGCACCATGCGCCGGGAAGCCTGGGGCTGGTATGCCGCGCATGTGCGGCAGGAGTGGCGCGGACTGCTGCCCTTGCTGCTGGTGCTGGCAGTGCTGGCATTGGGCAATCTGCCCGTGCTCTGGTTCATCCGCCAAGCGCTCGATGTCGCGATTCCGGCGGCGGATATTGCGGCCTTGCTCTGGATCGGGGCCGGCATGCTGGGCGTGCGGCTGCTGGTGGCGCTGGTAACGCTGGTATTGGCGCGGCCCGTGGCAATCCGGCTGCGGCGCATCACCGCCGATCTGCGCAGCGCCATGCTGGCCGGGCTTTACCAGCTGGATTGGGTGGACCGCGCCCGGCTAGATGCGGCCAAAGCGCAAGGCCGCATCGTCCATGACAGTGAGCGCGTGGAGCAGATGAGCCATGCCTTGTTCCAGTCGCTGCTGCCAGCGTTGGTGCCGCTGCTGGTGTTCACGCTGGTGATGGCCAGCCTCTCATGGCAGCTTGCCTTGCTGCTGCTGCTGGTCGGGCCCCTGCTGCGTCTGTTTAGCTGGGTGACAACGCGCCGGCTGAAGCAGGCTATCGGTAACTATCAGGGCAGCTTTGAAACGTTTCACATCGCCACCCAGCGCGCGCTGGCGCTGTTGCCGGTGGCGCGGATGCAAGCCAGTGAAAGGCCCGTGCTGGCCCGGCATCGCGGCGCTGTGGAGGGGCTGGCCCATGCAGGCGCTGAAATGGTCCGCGCCAGCGCTGCCAATACTCAGGCCGTGGCCATGGCCTCCAGCCTCGCGGCGGTGCTGGTGCTGGTAGCGGGCGGCATCGCCGTGGCGCGCGGCAGCATGACAGTCGGCGCACTGGCCGCCTTCTTCCTCGCGGCCACACAGGTAAATGCCGCGCTGGGCAGCCTGCTCGGCGGGCTGCCGTTGCTTCTGGGCGGTGATGAAGCGCTGATGCGTCTGGCCGCGTTACGTCAGGAAGGACGGGCCGTGTCAGAAACCGGCACCCACACACCGGATTTTGCAGCACCGCTGCGCTTCGATAATGTAAGCTTCAGCCACGGCGAACGCCGGTTGCTGGCCGATGTCAGCTTCAGCCTGCCGCCGGGACACATCATCGCCATCGCCGCCGCCAATGGTCAGGGCAAAACCACGCTCATGGAGCTTGCCGCCGGGCTGCTGCGTCCCTCCCAAGGCCATATCCAGCTGGGCGACACGCCGCTTTCAGCACTGGATATGAAGCAATTTCGCAGCCGCATCGGCATCCTGCCGCAGCATCCGGTGTTTCTCACCGGCAGTGTGCGCGATAATATCCTGTGTGATCGCCCGGATATACCGGCAGAGGCCCTTCAGGAAGCCGTGCATATGGCCGGCCTGCAACCAATATTGGACCGCCTGCAGGCAACAGGGATCGACCCGCTAGACGCTGAGATCGGCGACGGCGGGCAGCGCCTGTCCGGCGGCGAGCGTCAGCGGCTGGCGCTGGCGCGGGCGCTGGTCAGCCGGCCGATGTTGCTTCTGCTGGATGAACCGAGCAACCATCTCGATGCCGAAGGTCTGGCCGTGATCATGGCCCGGCTCCTGAAAACCCCCACACGCCCCACCTGCCTCATCGCCACCCATGATCCCCGGTTGCTGGCACTCGCCGATCAGGTGATGGACTTAGCCGACGGTCGGCTCACGCCGCGCCCACACATAAGACTGGCAGCTTCATGACAGACATCATCCCCAGTCACCGGTCAGACCTGCCGCACCGCAGCGAGGCCGATCAACAGGCGTTCTTCAATGAGGTGCTGGCGTTGGCGCACGCCGCAGAGGCGCAATCAGGCGCCATTACACATGATCTGCTAATTGCCGGCACCCGAATAAGATTGGTCTTCGCCGGCCCGGCGCTGGTGCCTCTGCTATTGCCTGCCCTTTCTCATCTGCTGGTAGCTGCGAACACTGATCCTGATCTGGTTCTGCATGTCTGGGATAGCGCCAGCACCGGCATCGAAATCTGCCCGCCGCCCGTCGCCCAGCATTGCTTCAGCGATCGCGGCGACATCTGGACGTTTCACAGCCAGAATGTGCTCAGCGCCTTTCACTGGAGCGAGTTTTCACTCAATCTGATGGATATCCCGCGCCAAACCGGCATCTTCTGGGTGCGCACCGGTGAAGGCCTGCCCTATTGGACCCAGGCATCGCCGTTCCGCACCTTATTGCACTGGTGGATGTCGTCCAAAGGCCATCAGCTGGTCCATGCCGCCGCCGTCGGCCTGCCGGAGGCCGGGGTATTGATCACCGGGCGCGGCGGCGTCGGCAAATCCACCACCGCACTTGCCTGTCTGGAGGCCGGCCTCGCTTATGCCGGTGATGATTATGTGCTGCTGGCGGTCAGAGAGGACCACTTGTTCGCGCACAGCCTGTACCGCACGGCCAAGGTCAATCCTGCCGATATGGATCGGTTCGCACGCTTTGGCCCGCGCATGTTGGGAGAAAATGCCACGGCTGGTGAGGCCAAGGCCGTGATGTTCCTCGATGAAGGGCTGGTCACCTGTATGCCGATTGTAGCCGCCGTAACGCCGCGCTTCGGCACCGCCGCCGAAACCATCACCGAGCCCATAGAGCCCGCGCTGCTGGTAGGCGCCGCCACTTACACCACCTTGGCGCAGCTTCCCCATGCCGGGCAATCGACCTTTGATATCATTGGCCAGGCCCTTTCGCTGGTGCCCGGCCTGCGGCTGGTGCTGGGGCATGACGTGGCGCGTGTGCCAGACGCGGTAGCAGCGCTTGCGGCCGCGCCCCCTGCAAATCATGTTCCCGCAGAAGTCGCAGCTCCCGCTTTGGTGAGCGTCATCATCCCGGTATTCAACGGCGCGCACTTTCTAGCCGAAGCCGTGCAAAGCCTGCTGGATCAAGGCCATCCCCAGCTGGAAATCATCGTGGTCGATGACGGGTCTGACGATGATCTACGAGCAGCCATTGACGCGCTGCCCGTGCAGGTTCGGCTATTGCATCAAGCCAATTCCGGGCCGGCGGCGGCGCGCAACAGGGGGCTGCGGGCCGCCTCAGCTGATCTGATAGGCTTTCTGGATGTTGATGATATATGGCCGCGCGGCAAGCTCGCCGCCGCGCTCGGCTGGCTTGAATCGCATCCGGCCTGTGATGTGGTGCTGGGCAAAGCGCAGTTGCTGGAGCAAATGCCGGACGGAAGCTATCAATATGTCGGCAGCCCGGCAGACAGCTTCCCCAGCTATATCGGTGCGGGCCTCTATCGCCGGCGGGTGTTTGAGGCCGTAGGCATATTCGATCCCTTGCTACGCTTTGCTGAAGATCTGGACTGGTTCGCCAATGCCGACCGGGTGGGGGCCGTTATTGACCGGCTGGACATGATCAGCCTACACGTCCGCCGGCACCCCGCCAATTCCACCCGCAACAAAAGCACTGCCGATCTTACGCCGGTGCGCCTGCTGCGTAAGGCGCTCGCAGCGCGCGCCTCATCAGCTATCCGCGAGACCCCAAGGGCGAATGCTGGGGCCGCCGTTTGAAGGCGTGAGCGCAATCACACCGCCCTTGGCCATAGCAGCCGCAACCTTGGCCAGATGTTCGCCGTAAAGCTCCGCCGTCATCAAATCGCTTTCCGGCGGCGCCAGTTCAGCAGGTTCATCAATATTCGCCTGCGCCATAACGCCCAAATAGCCGGCCATGCGGTTCAGGTCATTTTCGGAGCCAGTGGAGGAGTAGTTGCCGCCCGTCATCGGCATCGGCACCCAAACCATGCCCATTTGTGTGGCGAATACCACCAAATCCAGCATGCAATTAAACTTGTCACCGCTCCGCCCGGCCGAGCACGTGAAGCCGCCCGCCACCTTGTTCAGCCACATCCGGTCCAGCCAGACCTGGCCCGCCAATGTCTCGATAAAAGCTTTGAACACCGCCGAGACGCTGCCCACATAGGTCGGGCTGCCAAATACCATCGCGTGGCATTCATGAAGGTAGCTCCAATGTTCCTCCACAGCCTCAACCGGCACCAGACGGACTTCGGCATTCTCCACCTTCGCAGCCCCGGCGCCAATACGCTGGGCGAGCCGGGCAATATTGCCCTTGAAGCTGCTGTGATAAACAATGGCGATTTTCAGAGACATATTCGGGCAATCCTGATTTGAGACCATAGACGTGTTACTGTTCACCTTATGGCGAGAGGCGTTTGCGCGCTAGTATGCTATTGCTTGGGTCAAGTTGACACGGGCTCTGGATTAGCTGTTTGTAGCGCCGCAAAAGCCCCGCATATTAAGGGCCATGCTGTGGGAGGTAGATCATGTCCAAGCCGTTTATCGTAGCAGCAGCGCATCTGGCGCCGGTGTTTATGGATCCCGCTGCAAGTGCGGCCAAGGCAGCAGATTGGATTGCCCGCGCCGGCAAATCCGGCGTTAAGCTGCTGGTGTTTCCAGAGGTGTTTCTCCCCGGTTTCCCCTATTGGATCAATTTATATGCGCCGCTTTTGCAAGCCGGACTCAATCGCCGCTATCAGGATGCGTCGGTGGCCGCCGATGGCCCTGAAATGGCAGTCATCCGTGAAGCAGCAGCGGCGCATGGCGTCGCCGTGGTCATGGGCTTCAGCGAGCGGCCGGCCGGGCGGCGGACGTGCTATAACAGTGCCGCGTTCATTGATGCTGATGGCCAGCTGCTAGGCGTTCACCGCAAGCTGAAGCCCACCTACGCCGAGCGTTATATCTGGGGCGAGGGCGATGGCTCTACGCTGTTTGTGCAAAATATGGCGGTCGGCCGCGTAGGCGCGCTCGCCTGCTGGGAGCATAACATGAATCTGGCGCGTCAGGCCTTGATTGAAGATGGCGAGCAAATCCACGCCGGGCTATGGCCGGGGCTGGATACGATGGCCGGCTTTGAGGGCGTCGCTAATTCGCAGATCGAAGCGATGATGAAGAACCATGCCATCACCGGGCAATGTTTTGTCATCTCGGCCTCCAGCCCGGTAACGCAGGAGATGCTGGATCTGCTTGCCAAAGAGCTGGGGCCCACAGACATGCTGAAAACCGGCGGCGGCTGGTCAGCGGTCATCCATCCGTTCACGCCCGTTCTGGCTGGCCCCGTCGGCGGCCTGGAAGAGCAATTAGTGATGGCAGAGATTGACCTTGAGGCCATTTCTGATGTGAAAGTCTGGGTGGATACGGCCGGCCATTATTCCCGGCCGGATGTGTTACAGTTGCGGCTTGACCGAACCGCTCGCAGCGGGATTGTTGGAGAGACTGAATGACCAAGCCTGAAGCCGGGTTCATCGATATCGTCGTAAATCTTTTCGGCCCCCAAGAAGTAGCCGCCGGGCAGACCGGCTTTGATGCAAACTTCATGGAGCAGGTGCGGATGCCCCCCGCCATGCGCGGCGGCGTGTCGATGGACGAATATCTGCGTATCATGGACGAGTGCGGCGTAGAACATTCGCTGCTCATCGCCGTGCGCTGCGGAGACCGGCGCTGGAAAGGCAGCTTCGAAATTCCTTATGAGCAAGTAGACGCATGGTGCAAAGCCCATCCAGACCGCTTCTCCGGCCTTGCCGGCGTAGATCCGGGCCGCGGCATGGAGCAGCTGGCCGATCTGGAGCGCGCCGCAGACATGGGCTTTGTCGGGGTCCATGCCTATCCGCATTGGTTCAGCCTCGCGCCAGATCAGCCGCGCTGGTACCCCATCTATGCCAAATGCTGCGAGCTGGACCTGCCCTATATGCTGCAAGTCGGCCAAAATCTGATCTACCAGAAGGACGTCCGGCTCCCGTCAGTCGCGCGGCCAATCCTGCTCGATCAAGTGGCGATTGATTTCCCCGAGCTGAAAATCCTCGGCATCCACGTCGGCACGCCTTGGGCCGATGAAATGATCGCCATGGCCTGGAAACACGCCAATATGTTCATAGGCATCGATGCCTATGCCCCCAAGCATCTGCCCGCGAGCCTCATCCATTACATCAACAGCTATGGCCGCGAGAAAGTGCTGTTCGGCACCGATTGGCCGGTGATCGATCCGCGCCGGGCCGTGAAGGAAATCGCCGCGCACGGCTTGCGGCCAGAAAGCCATGCCGCGCTGATGCGCGAAAATGCGCTTAGAGTATTCCCGAAGATGGCCAAGCGAATGGGCCTATGAGCCAACACCTGTCCCAACCACTCACCTTGGGCCGCGGCATACGCGCCGCCGCCTCCCGCGCGCCCGGCAAAATAGCCATGCATTTTGAAGGCCGCAGCATCAGCTATGCTCAAATGCTGCGCCATATCGATGCTATGGCAGCGGCGCTAGAAGCGCGCGGTGTGGGGCCGGGGGACCGGGTGGCTTTGGTCTCCCCCAATTGCCCTGAAGCGCTGGAATTGGTGGTCGCCGCCGCAGAACTTGGCGCGATGACCGTGCTCATCAACCCGCGCCTCACCGCGCCGGAAACCGGCCTGATTATCGAAGATTGCACCCCCCGGCTGGTGGTGGCGCATGATAGTTTGCGCGCGTTGGTGGCAGAGACAGCTTGTGGCTTTGCAGACCTAAACGGCCCGCAACCGAAATCCCGTCACGCCGATGTCGCAGACGAGTTTTCGCCCTTCGTCATCCATTATACCTCCGGCACCACCGGGCGGCCCAAAGGCGTGCCGGTAACGCATCGCAGCCGCATCCTGTCCTTCTTCGGCATGGCCAGCGAATTCGGTTGCTACGGCCCGGATGATCATTTCCTCGCCCTCGCCCCGCTCTGCCACGGTGCCGGCCTCACCTTCGCGCTGGGCTCGCTTTACACAGCGGGCACGGTCACGATCATGGACCGGTTTGATCCCGCCATGGTGGTCTCCGCGCTCGCAAGCGGCGAGATTAGCGGCCTTTTTGTGGTGCCAACGCATTTCCACCGCATGTTCGAATTGCCCGAAGCCGTGCGAGCGACGCTAAGCCAGCACCGACTAAAAGCGCTCATCTGCAACGCCGCCCCACTGCGCCAGCCCGACAAGGTGCGGGTGGTCAAGATGTTCGGCGAAGGTGTGCTATTCGAATGTTACGGCGCGACAGAATCCGGCATCGTCACCAATTTACGCCCGCAATATCAGCTGCAAAAACAAGATTGCGTCGGCACGCCCTTTGCCGCCACCGAAGTGGAACTGCGCGATGAAAACGGCACCCCGGTCGCGGATGGTGAGGTAGGCGAGCTGTTCAGCCGCTCGCCCTATCTGTTCAGCGGCTATTGGGAACGTCCCGAAGACACCGCCGACGCCGTTCACGGTGACTGGGTGACGGTCGGCGATCTGGCCCGGCGCGATGAAGATGGCTGCTATTATATCGTCGATCGCAAGAAGGACATGATCATCTCTGGCGGCATCAACGTGTATCCGCGTGAGATCGAAGTCATCATCGGCGCCCTGCCCGGCGTGGCGGAAGTCGCCGTCGTGGGCCTGCCTGATCCAAACTGGGGCGAGCGGGTGCATGCCGAGATGGTACCGCTGCCCGGCGAGTCGATAGATCTGGCCGAGGTCGAACGCGTGTGCCGGGCGCAACTCGCCGGCTACAAGCAGCCACGCACCTTCCGGATTGTCGACGCCTTTCCGCGCAACGCCAATGGCAAGATCCTGAAACGCGAAATCCGCGATGTTCGCGCGGCTGAGGAGAAGCAAGCGGCAGCCTGAGTCTATTCCTTGTGCAAGCAAGGCGGAGCGGGCATGCACATCCCCTGTTGCAAAGCGCAGAGGCACATATGTTAACCCTTTATGGCATCCCCAATTGTGACACGGTAAAAAAGGCCCGCGCCTGGGCAGCCGCCGCCGGGCTGGAGGTGGCTTTCCATGATTACCGCAAGCAAGGCGTGCCAGAAGCGCTGGCGGACTGGGTGGAAGCGCGGGGCTGGGAAACGCTGCTAAACCGCGCCGGCACAACCTTCCGCGCACTCCCCGAAGCAGACAAAACCGGGCTAGACGCGGCAAAAGCGATTCCGCTGATGCGGGCGCAACCGGCCATGATAAAGCGCCCCGTATTGGAGGGGCAGGCGCCCTCTGGCGCACCTGTGTTGTTGGTTGGCTTTAAGCCAGAGCTTTGGGCTGCCGCCTTAACCGGCCTTTCAGAAAGGCACTAACCATGTCCACCACCTTCACCCTGGATACCGCCACCAGCCGCGCCCACCCGCTGCCCGAGCCGGTGCGGCGGCTAACCGTGCCCGCCATCCAGCGCCGCAAAAATGGTGAGCCGATTGTCATGCTTACTGCGTACACTGCCCGCATGGCGCAGCTCCTCGATAAGCATTGCGATATGCTGCTGGTCGGTGATTCGCTGGGGCAAGTGATTTACGGGCTGGATACCACAGTGCTGGTAACGCTCGACATGATGATCAATCACGGTGCCGCCGTCGTGCGCGGCAGCTATCGGTCAGTGGTTGTCATCGATCTACCATTTGGCAGCTATGAAGCCTCGCCGGAAGCAGCGTTCGCCGCCGCGTCGAGAGTAATGAAGGAAACCGGCGCGGCAGCCGTCAAACTGGAAGGCGGCGAAGTAATGGCCCCCACCATAGCATTTCTGGCCGCACGCGGCATCCCGGTGATGGCGCATGTCGGCCTAACCCCGCAGGCCGTTAATGCGCTGGGCGGCTACGGCGCGCGCGGCCGCTCAGCCGAAGAAGCCGCAAAAATCCTCGCCGATGCGCGCGCCGTGGCCGAAGCCGGCGCCTTTGCGCTGGTGGTGGAAGGCGTGGTGGAGCCGGTAGCCCGCGCCATCACCGAAGCCGTAAAATGCCCCACAATTGGCATCGGCGCCTCGGTGGCCTGCGATGGTCAGGTACTGGTGGTGGATGACATGCTGGGTATGTTTGAACGGGTGCCGCGCTTCGTGGAACGCTTCGATGCACTGGCCGAACGGATCGATGCCGCCGCCGCCACCTATGCCGCTGCTGTGCGTGAACGCCGCTTCCCCACCGAGAAACAGCTTTATTCCTGAGGCTGCATCGGGCATTCACGCCTCAACCTTACGTCCCCGGAGCTAAAAGCCTTGGCGCAGCCGCCCATCATACCACCTGCCACCTTAGATGATGCCTTTCTGCGCGAGGTGGATGAAGAGGTGCGGCGTGATCAACTCTCCAGCCTCTGGAGCCGCTTTGGCGCGCTCATTATCGTTCTGGTGGTGAGCCTGTTGGCAGCGCTGGGGGGATGGCTATGGTGGAAAGACCAGCAGGCCAAGGCGGCAGGCACGAATGGTCAGGCGCTGGTCCAAGCCATCGATAAGATCGGCGTAGGAGACAATGAAACCGCCCGCCCGCTGCTTGAGGGCTTGGTGAAAGACGGCAAGGGCGGCTATCCGGCGCTGGCGCAGATGATGCAGGCCGCCGATCAGGTTGCCGTGGGCGAAGAAGAGAAGGGTGCGGCACTGCTTGAAAAAATCATCGGCGATGCCGGTGTCGCCCAGCCTTTGCGTGATGCAGCGCTCATCAAGCTGGTGCGCCTGCGCTTTGATGCGCTGCCGCCCGCAGATATAGTCGCCCGGCTCAAGCTACTGGCGGTGCCGGGCAATCCGTGGTTCGGCCTCGCGGGCGAAATGTCGGCGCTTGCCCATATGAAGGCCAGCGCGCCTGAAAAAGCCAAGCCGCTTCTCATCGCCCTTGTAAAAGATGAGGCGCTACCAGCTAGCCTGCGCAATCGTGCGGGCCAACTGGCCTTGTCTCTTGGCGTGTCCGAGGCTGATCTGGGCCTTACACCGCCGGCAGCCGCTGCCTCCTCTTCTCCCACCGGAGCGAACTGAACATGTCTTCTGGTCGTCCTTCCTTCGGTCGTATCTCATTGGTTGTTCTGGCCGGGCTCGCGCTAGCCCTGCCGGGTTGTAAAATTTTCAAAGGCGGCGGAAAAAAAACCGGCACCGTAGGGGAACGGATCCCGGTTCTCAGCTATGAAACCAAGGCCGAAGCCGAGGCTGAGCTTGCCAATATCGCCGTGGTGCTGCCGCTAGAAACGACCAATGCTGATTGGGGCCAGCCCGGCGGCAGCCCTTCCAAGGCCGGTGGTCATCTTAGCTGGACTGGTCAGCTCCAGCAGGTGTGGTCAGCCTCGGTCGGCTCGGGCAGCAGCTCCACCCGCCGTCTCAATGCAGCGCCTGTGGTGCATCAGGGCCGGGTATTCACCATGGATACGCTGGGCGAAGTCCGGGCCTTTGAGGCGCAGACCGGCAAGCAGATATGGTCAGCCCGCATCAGCCTGCCCAAACAAGCGCAAGGCATTGCCTTTGGCGGCGGGGTCAGCGCCACCAGCGGCCGCGTATTCGCAACAACCGGCCTCGGTGTAATCGTCGCCTATGATGCCGCGCAAGGCGTGGAGCTATGGCGGCGGGAGCTACCCTTGCCGCTACGAGGCGCGCCGGCGCTCGGCGATGGCCGGGTGTTCGCGCTCTCGCAAGATAATCAGCTGTACGCCATGAACGCCGAGACCGGCGCGGCGCTGTGGGATGTAGCCGGCACGGTGGAAGTCGCCAGCCTGCTAGGCGGCGGTGCCCCCGCGATTGATCTTAACACCATTGTGGTCGGCTTTTCCTCCGGCGAATTGCAAGCCCTGCGGGAAGAAAATGGCCGCACCGTCTGGTCGGATGCGCTGTCCCGTACCGGCCGCTCAACCGCAATGGCCGCCCTCTCCGATATCGACGCCTCTCCCGTGATTGATCGGGGCCGCGTCTATGCCATCGGCCATGGCGGACGCATGGCCGCCTTGGAACTATCCACCGGCCAACGCGTCTGGGAGCGCAATTTCGCCGGCATATCCACGCCTTGGGTAGTCGGTGAATTCATCTACACTGTCACGCTGGAGGGCGAGCTTTTGTGCCTCACCCGCAGCGAAGGCAAGGTGCGCTGGGTAACCGAGCTTGATCGCTGGAAGAACAAAAAGAAAAAGACCAAGCCGATCAGCTGGACCGGGCCGGTGCTCGGCTCCGAAAAGCTGTTGATCGCCAGCTCAGACAAGCAGTTTTTGACCGTCTCACCCTATGATGGCAAAATCATTGCCAAGGCCAAGCTCTCGGCGCCTGCCTATCTCCCCCCCGTGCTGGCCGGTGGCATGGCCTATTTGCTGACCGATGATGGCCGGCTGACGGCCTGGCGCTAGCATGGCCAAAAAACCGGCCCGCCGTGAGCGAAAGCGGCCGGTAGCTCTTGCAGAAGGTGCCGCCCGCGTCGCCATCGTGGGCCGTCCAAACGTCGGTAAATCCACGCTGTTCAACCGGCTGGTAGGCCGCAGACTGGCGATCGTGGATGATCAGCCCGGCGTCACGCGGGATAGGCGGGAAGGCGTCGCCCGGCTGCACGATCTGGTGTTCACCGTCATAGATACCGCCGGCTTTGAAGATGCAGACGCAAACAGCCTGTCGGGCCGTATGCGCGCCCAAACCGATGCCGCCGTCAGCGGCGCCGAGGTGGCGCTGCTGGTCTATGATGCGCGCGCCGGCGTAACCCCGCTGGATAGGCACTTCGCGCAATGGCTCAGAAAACGCGGCGTGCCCCTGCTGTTGGTTGGCAACAAAGCCGAAGGCCAGTCCGCCGCCGCCGGGCTCGCAGAAGGCCATGCGCTGGGCCTAGGCGCGCCGATTCCGCTATCTGCCGAACACGGGGAAGGGCTGGCGGATCTGTTCGAAATGCTACTGCCCTTTGTAGAGCCAGTTCAGCCTGAAGCGCCCGAAGAAGTCACCCCAGAAATCGCCCCCGAAGAAGAGGTCTCCGACCCAGATGCCGACCCAGATGCCGATTCAGAAGACGGCGAATTCCAGCCCCCTCAAGGCCCGCTAAAACTCGCCATCGTCGGCCGCCCCAATGCTGGCAAATCCACCCTCATCAACACACTCCTGGGTGAAGACCGTCTCGTCGTCGGCCCCGAAGCCGGCATCACCCGCGACTCAATCGCCATCGATTGGTCCTTCAACGACCAAAAAGTTCGCCTGGTGGATACCGCGGGCCTCAGAAAACGCGCAAAGGTGCAGGATCGGATCGAAAAAGCCGCCGCCGCCGATACCCGCGCCGCCATTGATATGGCCGAAGTCGTGGTCCTGCTGCTCGATTCCACCCTCGGCCTCGAAGCGCAGGATCTACGCATAGCCGATCTGGTGCTCTCGGAAGGCCGGGCGCTGGTCGTCGCCCTAAACAAATGGGATGTCGCCGAGGGCCAGAGCGCGCTCTTTCAGGGCGTCCGCAAAGCGCTCGATGATGGTCTTTCGCAAATACGCGGCGTGCCCCTAGTGGCACTTTCGGGCAGCACCGGCAAAGGGCTGGATATCCTGATGAAAGCCGCCACCGAAGCGCGAGACCGCTGGTCACGCCGCGTGTCCACCTCAAAGCTTAATCGCTGGTTTGAAGGCGCGCAGGAACGCAACCCCCCGCCCGCCCCCTCAGGCTCCCGCATCAAGCTTCGCTACGTCACCCAGGTCGCCGCCCGCCCGCCCACCTTCGTGGTTTTCGGCAATCGCACAGGGGAGCTGCCTGCAAGCTATGGCCGTTATCTCGTTAACAGCCTGCGTGACCATCTGGACTTTGAAGGTGTGCCAATTCGTTTGAGCTTCCGGGGCGGCAAAAACCCCTATGGCAGCAACTGATCCTAGTTCAGAGCTTGCCAAGCTAGTGCGTAGTACGTCTCACCACTTCTAGCGCCCGCTATCTCGCCTCGAAGGCGGCAACAATTTAAGTCGGCCCTATCTGAACGAGAATGAACCTAAATATCCGTTATCCCATTTGTCCTGCTTGCATTTGTGCGACGAAACGGTAATGATATAGCCCGTCTTATTCATGACGCTTGTTGGATGAGCCCGAGATCAGGATTTCCCGGGTTGGCAGCCGGATTTTGATGCGGGTGCTGGTGGCGCCGTGGGTGCGCGATTATCTGGGCTTGCGGGT
>Ga0105050_10002882_pt1 | contig 24217 bp, 19 predicted proteins | sample FRY01_FD_78088 | JGI IMG/M metagenome (GOLD analysis project Ga0105050, IMG submission 78088) | Freshwater microbial communities from Lake Fryxell liftoff mats and glacier meltwater in Antarctica - FRY-01 | ecosystem: Environmental > Aquatic > Freshwater > Ice > Glacier meltwater ...
ATAGCCCGGAAAGGCGCGCCTTCGCCGAGGGGCGGCTCGCCGATTTTTTGATCTATCGCTTCGGAGGTTCGAACCGCTACCTTATGGAGGGTGAGGGACATGCCCACCTGCAAATTCACCACCCCTGGTCCGGGATCACCCCGGCAGTCAGGGATCGCTGGCTGGAAATGATGCGGGCCTCGATGGACGAGGTCGGGCTGACCGGCCCTGCCCGAGAACGATTGGAAGACTTCTTTGTCGATACTTCCAGCGCCCTCGTTAATTACGACGGAGTGAAATGCCCGGGAGATTACTTCTCAGCAAAAGTGAAACGCTTCATGGAACGGAGCGAAGCGGAGTCTTGAGTCCGGGTTGATCGGGAGCGGATGAATGTCGCTTCTTATCATCTCTCGACAAGTGAGGCAGACGGGGCTGGGCACAAATAACGAGGGGCGTTTCAGCTAGGGGACGACCATGAGAGGACGTATGAGAGAATGAGTGGTGGACGGTTTGATGGGAAGTCAGCGCCTCCGAGAAAGTGGCACGCCAAAGAAATGTCCGGATTCATCGGCTCAGCTTTCCTGCTTCGTATCCCTCCTCATAGGATCGGTTCAGTTTCCTCTCCCGTGCTTGCTGTGAATCTGACTTTAACATTGTCCATGCGAATACATCGCACGGTAGGATTTTTCGGTCCCCATCCTTCCCTGCTTTCCTGCCTTTTTCGTAGGCGGCGTCAAATTCGTTCATGGTTGGCTTTGACTCTTGTTCATCGGACCGTGGTGACAAAGTGATACAGCATCGAATTTAAAGCTTTCGGATCGAGCTCCGCCCCATAAGAAAAGACGGATCGAGTCTTGCTCTCTCACGTTCAATTCCACCTCACATTCTCGACACGGAAAGAACCTCCGATGCGCAGCATAGAACGCCGAGCGTCGAAATTGAATCTCCTAAACTCACTCCCTTCCTAGCTTTTTGATCGAAGGTCATTAGCGGGTCGCTTTGGCTTGATTTGGTTGAAGTGGGTGGCGCTAACCCCTCTTCCCGATTGCAGTGTTGTATCGATCCGTAACCCCAACGAGGCTAGTTCACGCCGAAATCTGTCTTCTTCGACAAGACATTCCGTTCCGCTAAATCCTCCGAAATCTACCTCAACGTTTCCTTCCGAGTCGATGATGGTGTGGATGATTTTAGCCATATTCTTGGTGATTCAGTTTGGTATGCACTTGAGCCCAAGCTTGAGAAGTTCGGACTCTAGTTCAGCAATTTCTTCCGAGAGCGCCATCCCGTTCAACGAAAAGCCCCCGTCTTCGCTGACATGTGCCTCTATTCGGTTCGGTAGACGATGGAGGATTGAGCCAAGGTCTCGATACCGCTCCGTCAAGAACACAAACTCCTGATTTTCACTTCCAACCCACGGACGAGAAAGGTCGGTTTTTGACTTGAGGAAGGGTCCGGCGAGGAGCAGGTCGGTTTCGTCCAAAAGCTCTTTCCAATCACTCCTGCTGCTCTTTCTCAGGCTATCCCAGGAGTAACCACTGAAGGTTACAACCGACAGCCCGACGGAGCGGCATAGGCCGGCCAACTGTGCAAGGGGTCCTGCCTGAGTGAAGGGTTCTCCGCCGAGAAAAGATATTCCTTCGATCGTGGTTAACTCCCTTACTGTTTCAAAGAGTTCCTGCACACTCCGAAATTCGCCCCCACCTAAATCCCACGTATCCTGATTAAAGCATCCGGGACAACGTATCGGGCATCCCTGGACCCACAACGCGCTCCTGAGTCCCGGCCCCTCCGATTCGGTCTCCGAAAGAAATCGGTGAACTCTGAGCTGATTCCTTGTCTCTTTCATGATCCGATCTAATTCTTTTGCGCCAGGGTTGTTACCTTCCTTCCGGTCTCGTCTTTCCGCTCCTCCAGAACGCGGACTTGGTAGCCGAGACGCTTCTGAGCCTCCATGATCGCCGTCACTGCGTAGGCTCTCGAGATATCCCGGCATAATTGTTCCGCCTCCTCAGGGGCCGCATCCTTGCGATCATAACGAAAGACGACTGACCCGTCTTGAGCATCGACGTCGATACCCAGCCCATTCGGAAGTCGGGGTGTCGAGATTCCGATTACCGTTTCATGCAGTTTTCCTCTGCAATCCTTGTACCCTGAACACAAAGCCCCCCCGTGCTCCGTTGCTACTTTCTGTAGCGCCAAGCGCATGATGGCCATCGAGGGTGTCCCCAGAATGTTCCCGTGACATTGTTTCAACTGCGGCTCGGGAACCACGATTTTTGGCTGGTATGTTCGGGTGACTGACATGGGGAGGGTGTGTTTCAGACGTTTCTTTTGAATTATGAAAGAGGTAGAATCTGACGCTTTTTCTGTCTTATGGTAAGGCTCACATCAGTCGCGGCACTTCGGTGAGCACTCAGTTCCTCAGAAAGGCTGGAGATAGAACTACGGATGTTCTCCGCATCAACTGAGATACTGCGCCAAGCATGCCAATTCTTTGCCTCCACCTGGCGATCACAGATTTCCCGCCGGAGGATGCTGGCGTGCAGAGAAAGTGTCAGGTTTCGAGAGTCCCCGACCGCAGTCTCTCTTAGATCGCTGAGCGTCTGTTGGAGTTGGAGCGCGATCTCCTCAGTCCCCACCTGACTGATTGAATGAGACAGCCGAATCCGTTCGCTGCTGAGAAAGCGGGCATCTCCCAGGGACATGATCTCCGAAGCGAATCTCTCCATTCGTCGGCTTTCCTCGAAAACTTTTCCGAAGCGCTGCTGCAATGCCTTCGATTTTGCGGAGTTTACCCATCCTCTGAATCTAGCATGAGTCAAACCGAGCGCAGCGCTTGCCAAACCGAAGCGATGTCTCAGTGAGATTGCTGCCAGTTCGCTGAAGTGCTGCCGGAACCCCTCAATAGCAAGAAACAGAGCGAGCCCACTCAGGCTCATGGTGACACCCGACCAGAGCGCGAAAGGAAGCATATCGGGACTCGCAAGCACAAGCAGAAACGGAAGGAGAAAGAGAACACCTGCGCACAGTCCGCATTGCCGCTTTTTCTCAGGTGACAACTGGTAGTGGGTAATGAGCCTCTTAAGCGCGTATCCCGCAGCAACCGGAGGCCCCAGAACGACGACCGCCACCAGAGCGGCAGCGACAACGAAAGCTGCAGCCGCGAGTGCCAGCGAAAGCAGAAACAATCCACCGATCAATCCGCCGATCGCGTCATCCATGGATATCCTCCTTTTCTGTTGTTTCTAAGGTCGACAAGGGATTCTCAAGGAGTGTCTCAACGCACTCACGGAGAGCCGTTCCGTCTCCATTGAAGTAAACGCTCGCGACGGCAGCGTCGCCGCAAAGGAGCGAAATCCGGCGAGCCTCCCGAGTCTCATTTGGATAGGCCCGGAATTCCCTGCTCGGTACCGCACCTTCTGCCCGGAGCGTGTAGTTTTCGGTCACACCTTCATAAAGCGATTCTCCCAATAGTCTCGCCGCATCAGGATGTGATAGCTGGTGGATCCGCTCATGCAGAACTGTCCCTGGGACCACTTCAAAGTGATCTGCCCGTATGTGCGCTGGCGCGTCGAGACCAGTCGAGAAGCCGACGACTTCTGGAGATGGGCTCTCGCCCGCCACTCCTGCATAAGATCTTTCGAACGTGTCGGGAGTTTCAAACTTCGAGGGAAGATCTTTCATTCTGTCAAAAATTTCAGGAGAGACGGAGTCTCCGTACGTCTTCTCGAGGTGCCTCACGGCAGCGCAGTCGAGATCCTCAAAGTAGGTTCTCTCCGCGGCTGGTTCGTTGGATCGACGGATTTCAGTGCTCATCGTTAATGGATAGAGGGGTGTTTTGCCGCAGCAGGATCAGGAGATTCCGCCGCAGTCGATCAATCGTGTTATTGTCCCAGCCAGCCAGGCTGGCCAGATTCATGAGAATACAAAATGTTAGCTTTGGGGTTCGACATGCAGGGGAACCGGGATGATTTCCCTCTGCAACGTGCGTGCCAAATTTCCAGAGTGCGTCCCACCCTTCGTTTGCGGCCTCACGTAGAGCCGCGGAATAATTTTGGTTTGCGAGAGCGTTCAAGGCGGACTTCTGGAGATCGCAATGCCCCGTCTCACAGCCGCGACAATGCGGAAGCACCGACGAAACCGGGGCTGATTTTTCGGTATCGGTCGTTTGTGAACTCCCCGGGGAATATGGGAGAAACCAGGGAGCCATATGCGTTTTAACATCCGGAGAAGAGACCAGAACTTCGTCAACGTCATCTTGCGAGGGTCGCCGAGGAACTCTGACTCTACTGGCATCCTCAGGTCCTGAGGAGTGGGTTATCGCCTCACCGTTACAGAGTCGGGCCAGTTCTCTGATCTGTCCTTCATCGAGTGCCATCGCTCCGCCTACCACATCGCGATCGGCTGCCGCCGGAAGTCGGTGCATGATCTTTAGATTGGTATTCCGGATCACCTCGCTTGCGAGTTTCCCCGGGATCTGATCCACTGCGACAAGGCCCTGGCCGAATGCCCGGACCTCGGCCATGAGATTGCAAAATAGCTCTATTGACTTGGATCGCGCTTCGGCCATGTCAATGCCGCCTCCTGATGAAACTTCCGCCAAAAGACGGTGGGCCTCTTCGATAACAAGGGCATGCCTTAGTTTTCCCCGGCTCATCCCCTGCGACTGCCGATACTGTGCAATCTTAAGGACAAAAACACCCATCAAGAAAGCCTTCTCGTCGTCATCGCCAAGCGCTGACAACTCAATCACCGTCGGTTTACGAAGAAGATCGCTGATGGCATGATCGACCTGGCTGGCGAATAGGTGACCTTTGCCGCCCCGGAGAAGACTATTGATGCGGGTTTTGATCCCGGCCGTCACGTTGGCGGTTACTTCGCGGTCATACCCGCACTCCATCGCAACAATTTCAACGATGGGAATTAGATCTCGTAGCGTTGGATTTCTTCCTGGAGGTCCGCTATCTGAACCAGTTGCCCCCACGAGATCCCAACCAAAGTCCTCGTAGAGTCGATGCATCGCCGCCGACAGGACATACGGCATTGGCGTTACCCACGAGAAGGCGGCACTGAATAGAGAGCAAAGGCTGTCGATGTGCTGCTGGACGGGGATTCCCTGTGGCACCGAAAGCGGGTTCAGGCGCAGCGGCGAGATGGACTCGATCCCGGCAGTGTATATCCGCAGATCACGCCCAGATTCCTCGTGCAACATTTGGCGGTATTCGCATTTTGCGGAAGGTTCGATGACCAGCCAGGGTATGCCGTGTTCCCTCCACAGCTGTCGGAGCAAAAACTGAACGGTCGTGGTTTTTCCGGATCCTGTGATCCCCCCGATCAGGGTATGACCGGTAAGTTGACCGAGTTCCACTTCGAACCAGTGACTGGTTGTTCCCGAGATGCCTTCAACCTTGCCGATTGCGAGTCGCGGTCCCGACCCGATGCGAGGCGGGGCTGGTCGGAATCGTTCGACCCGGCGCAGCTCAAATCCCACATAGCTCTCCGCGGGTGGAGTGGCCAGTGCGGCTGCTTCCGAGCTCGTCAGGAAAGTGCCGCTGTCCGTCAGTAGAATTTCCAATCGATGAGGACTCAAACATCGTGTTATTCGGACAGGTTCCGGACCTGCGCTGGAGTGGGAAAGAATTCCTTGAAGTGTCATCGCCCCTCCCTGAAGTGCAGATTCGTGATCGGTGAAAAGGTATCCGGAAGTTCTCCACATGCCTTCATGCTGCCCTCGTTCATGATTCCTGATCGCCATTTCAATCAAATTTGCGTAGTGGCGTGCCTGCGGGTGGTTGTTCTCCTCCACAGTCCCCTTTCTAAGATATGCCGATTGGAGCTCCTGTAGTTCGAGACGATACTGTTGCAGTCGCATCTCAATCCCATCTTCCGTCTCGGGCTTGCCGCAGGCCAACCATGCCCATGATCTACCTTCCATCGATCTTACCAGAGCCTCAAGGCCAACCCGCACGGGGGAATCCGCCGGTGGTACCTCCACTGTTTCGGGAGTTATTGAAGGGAATACGGGCAGCGGATTGCCTGAAAAGCGAGCCATCTGAGAAAAGCCCGCCAAGCGACCGGATATAAACTCCCCTGTAGCGACCTCGTCGCCAAGCCGCGCCCCTGGGAAGATTGCCGTATATCGACTCCGGAATTCAGTGGTGATGGATTCAACTGATCCGCTGCCGCCCCAGTAGACTTCAAGCTGATCCGGTCGCCCCAGAAGGATAAAAGCCCATGGGGTTTCTGTTGCAGTGTGACCTCTCAGGAATGTGGCGGTGGACGCTTGCAACGCAGCACACTCAGCTCCTTGCGCTCCCGTTATCGCAAGCGACGCAATACGGGAGAACCCGTAGCTATTTGGAATCTCCTGAGTAAACCAGCTCGAATACGGCCTCTCAGATTGCGATCGCTGGAGGCGTGAAACGCCAGCCGCGACACTTCGAGGAATCGTGAAGTCAGTTCCGTTCATGGCTGGGCGAAAGTAAGAACTCGGCTGAGCGCGAAGCCTACCGGCCCCGCAAAGAGCAGGATGATGGCAGCGACAACAAGAAGCGTAAATCCGAATCCGACCCAGGAAAAGGATCGCTGAATGCCAACCTCGGCTTCGCTACGGTGGTTATAGGCCCTGACCGCGCGGAGGACACCTCCCCGCCACGGCCCCTGAAAGGTCACGATATCGTCCGGTAGAATATTTCCGAGATTTAAATGCCCCTTTACTCTCACGATTCGTTCATCCCCCTGAACCATCGTTCGAACGCGGTAGTAGCGAACCGGCACTGATTCATTGGTTCGTCTTCCCATAGGATTCAGCATTACGGCGAGGTGAAACAGCGAGAAAAGGTTGGTCGGTGACAAAAACCTGAGACTCCAAAGAATGACAAAAAGCGCGAGGAGGGCAGGCAATACGCCGGCGAGCTGAAAGAGCCCATAGACAATCAGAATGGGTGAACCGACAAACAACAGCAGCCATACCGCTCTCGTTGCCGCTCGGAAACCATCGAAATCCGGTGGCTCATGCATAAGAGGGTCGGCACTCATTATGCGAACTGTCACGCCATCTCGCAGTGGTGGATTTGAGTTTCGGACTGCGGGTTGTCGTTCGGCCAGTGCTCTATTGTTGAAGGTCGAATTCGTGATATTTCCGGACTCAACAGAACCCGGAATACTTGGAAACGACGAACCTCCGAATGCGTAGACGGGATCCGGGTGCCTCGTTCCACAATCGATACAGACAACTTCGATATTCTCGTTGAGAGTTCCGCATTGGAGGCACCGTTTCATGAATTTTTAGTCTGCGGATCGATAGGTTCTGATGTATCACCATTGACGCTCCCTTCCGCTTGCGACGGCTGTGCCAAACAACTCGAGCCGTGATTTTCGAAGATTTCCACAGAGGTGACATTTGAAGGAAGAGGACTTGCCGTGCTGTTTCCAAGACCCTCAATGCCCTTTTCTCCGCAGATTCTGCATCCGGATCTGCGTGAAAAATTCAATCGCCTGGTTTCGTGAGTCAGCATGTCGTATCCCGTCCAAAGCGGCACTTCCCCGAAGCCGGTCGCCAGACGTATGAGGAGATCACCCGCTATGGCACCAACGATCGAATTGACAGTACTGACCGAGGCCGGCGACTCGTTTGTGCCCCGGACGTATCCTACAGCTTCACGCACCTCACGGAGGGCTTCGTCCATGATCGCTCCCGCATCCAACCCCTGACAGCATAAGCATGGCCCTCCCGGAACATAACAGGTCACCTGGCCACCCATCGCAGTGACAGTTTTTCCTTCTTTGTCGAGATTGATGCCCGCGCCGAGATCAATCAGGGGTTTGAGATGCCGGGCTGCCAGCAGCTGAATCGCGAGCCTTCCGGCGTCCGAATCCATCGCGCCTACAATTAGGTCCGCCGACTCGATCGCTTTTTGACATTCCGCTTCCTCTACCCGCGTGGCGAACGTCAGGATAGCCGCGTCTGGATCGAGCGCCCGCAGGAAGGCCGCGGCCAGGTCCACTTTCAATTTTCCGACATCACCGGGCGACCAGATCAAACGATTCAAGTTGCTGCCTTCGAGGCGATCAGGATCGACAAGGACAAAATTCCTGAATCCCAGCCCGCGACAGTGCTTGAGTAGTTCCACCCCGATTCCACCCAAACCGCAGATAGCGATCTTAAGTTCGGAGATCCGATGCTGTCCCTGCTCGCCCAGCCACCGGATGTTTCGATCATGGAACTCGTGCTGAGACAGCTGCGGAACAAATTCTTCCGGAAGCATCTTCCGCCGGAAAGACCTCAGCACGCGAACCCCTCTCCGACCGACCAGACGAATCTCGCGGATGCGGTTGAGGCAGTTATTATTCTCGTCGTAGACCTCTGCGGAATAGCCGTTCTCGGCAGTGCCGAACACCAGCCGGAGAAAACGGCGAGGTCTATCCGAATTGGCGCTTTCGAGGTAACCTAAAAAGCTCTCGATATGCCTCGGCAGAAAGGTATCATCGCCGGCACTGAAGGTCGCTCGATCCGTGAACGGATGACTATGGGCGTGGGCAAACACCGTCGCTTCACTTCCGGTATATGCAGAAAAATTATTCAGCACGGTCAGTGTATCCGGCTCGACAATCACCTCGCTTTGTCGACTACAATCCGAATCAGCTACCGGTAGAACTCGGTGCACCAGGTATTCGATATGGCTTTCAGAGCCCCGCTCCCCGAGTAGCAGGAAAGCGACATGTTCAAGCCCGTCAGCTTGCAGCAAGTGGCCGCGAAGCGCCTCCCAATCGGCCTCGGAGCAGGTAAGCACCGCATCGGATGCCGGAGTTCTTGGCTTGGCATCCCTGCATCCAGCAACGTCCTCACTTTCTGACATCTTACAGCGGGGCCAACGTCCCAGAGAGGCGGATTTGATTGCGGCCATTCGATTGCGGATCCGAGGGAATAGTTTACCTGATGATTTCATTTTCATGGGCTTGGTTGGGTAGTGCTGAGTCTGAATCAGTGCTGGTGTGGGTAGCGATACGGATCGCTAAGGAAGAGGCGAAGTCCGTCGAGATAGGTCAGGAACGTATCACCGGGATTCCAGCGATTGAACTCGACGCACATGTATCGCCAGCCCTTCAGTCTGGCCCGTTTCGTCCTGGAGAATGTTTTGTCGCTGTCGAAGTAGTGGGGGATCTCAACCCACTCTCCATCTTTCATGAGCCGTATATTCGGGTCGATGTATGACTCACGTAGTGGAACACCGAACCCGTAGTTTTCGGGCACCACGATCAGCACGTTGGTGGTGCCGGGGTGGTAGCCGGCAGGAAGGCGATAGTCGCGGATGCGGACAAACTTGAGGTCCTCGGTCCAGTCCACTTTGCCCGGGGCTACCGACTCCAGCAGCCGCAGTTCCTCATTCACCCTCGGTGTATTGATCTGCGGCCCTGCCGCTGTGAAGCGTGTCACACTTCCGAGGCGGTCCCCATCCGCAAGATGAACAGGTTGGTCGTTGGTAATCAGTTCGTGACCAGCTCTGGTCTGACGGTAGTGCTCCGCATCTGCCGGAAGATCGAGGTGCGAGCGCAGTTGATTCGCGGTCACGCCTTCTTCCCGCATCCAGTCAGGGATGGTGAAGGAGTTACCATTGTGGGTGATCGTGGTGCCTTTGGTGGAGGATTGTTCGCTCATGAGAGCCACATTGCGACAGGCGTGCCAAATTTATGAATCGAGGAACTTTTGTGGGTGAGAAGTTTGTCTTACGGCTTCGTTCCAGAGTCAGGGCGCAAGGCACCAGAACTGGAAGAGGCGGATTTGCTACTTCTAGAAGCACAACTTTGAAGTTCCTGTAAGGATTCCGCGACATGCTCCAAGCGAGGTTCGGGGTGGTCCCTGCCAGCTGGTTTCCTCGCCAGCGACTACCCCCTTTTCTTCAGCGTTTCCATCACAACAGGCTCGATGGGGCCACTGCCGTCCAGAATGCGGGCGAAGGCATGGAAGTTTGGGAGTCGCTGCATTTGCGCTGCGGTAATGGGGCGAGTAAAGGGCTCCAGCACCGCGGATTCCCGAACACCCAAACGGAATGACATGAAGTTTCCGACGTTCCCTAGCACTGAATCGAGGATTCCGCCCGGTCCTCTTCCCGTGCTGAGTTGTTGCAGGGTCTGGTTGGCAAGCGTGAGTCGCAATCCGAACTTCCGGGCCTCGCTTAGCATTTCAGCCATACCGTCCGAGACAAAGTTTTGGAATTCATCGACGTAGAGTCTGCAGGGTACACGTTGATGCTCCGGCTTCGTGGAGCGCCCAAGCGCTGCCGAGAAGATCTGCATCATTAGCAGCATCCCGAGCAACCGTGACTCTCTCCCGCCGATGAGCCCTTTGTTGAGGTTGACGAGAAGTATTCCACGGCTATCCATGATCTCATCGAATCGCAGGGTCGTATCGGACCCGGAGACTACCTTGGAAAGGAACCCCCCATTGATGAAGCAATCCAGTTTGCTGACGATATAGGGAGCCACATTCTGGAGACTTGGTTCTCCAGAAGCTTTCTCCGCCATGTTTTGCCAAAATTCCTTCACCGCTGGCACTTCGACATCCTTGAGCAACTTCTGGCGAAAGTCCCGATCCGTGAAGACTCTCGGGAAGTCGGCCAGGGTATAGCGGGCTCCCTTCCCATTGCGCATTAGAAGCAACAGGGCATTTCTAAAATACAGCTCGAACATCGGGCCGAAGGCGTCCGAGTTCTCCCAAAGTTGTTGAAACAGGCGGATAAACTCACCGGTGATATACGAAGAGCGCAGGTCACGAAACCGATCATCGGGAAGTGCCAGGGGATTGAATCCCGGAACGATCCCGGTATCGCTGGGATCCAGTAGAATTACGCTGTCGGCGCGCCCTTCGGGCACTGCGTAGAATACCTGCTCACAAAGATCCCCGTGAGGGTCGAGGAGGATGACCCCCTCTCCTCTTTCAAGATCCTGCTGAATCAGATTAAAGAGCAGAGTGCTCTTTCCTGTCCCCGTGGCACCGACGATGTAGGTGTGGCGATCTCGGCCTTCCTCTGGCAATCGAAGGAGTTTCCCTTCCACCCTCCCGGCGACGACGCCTTCGGACGGCAGGGTTGGAAGGAGCCGGGTATATCGCCTCCGCACTCCGCTCTCGCGAAGAAGGTCAAAGGTCGGAATGAGGAGTGGAAGGTCTTCCCCCCCGAAGAGCCGGCTCGCATCGCGGGATGTCCGAGTTGCACTTTCTGGTAGCAGTTCGGCATCCGAGCGAAACAACTCACGCCCCAGTACATTGGCCCATGATTCCGGAGACGCCGTTTCACTGAGTGAGACTCGACACCGCAGCTCATAAATGCGACCCTTGCTGACGTTCTCTCGCCATGATTCGAATCGACTTGTGGCAGCAGGGTTCGACCGTTGCCTTGCGGCAGATTCGAGCCGCTTCCTGATTCTTTCTGAACCATCGGAATCAGCGATCAGTTTCACCGCGACTTCGACCGCCTGCAAATCCGGGCACTCTGCCAGGAGGTGCGGCAGTCTTTGCAGCCGCATGTCCCAGCGCAGCGCTGGAACTTCGATTCGTTCGTCTATACCGCTCTCGTTTCCTCCTGATCCGAATCCAAGGGCAGCGGCACCCACTGGAATGCTCTCAGTCCTCGGATACAACTCCATCCAGGTAGAGCCGTCGAACGTCGGATGAGCACCCCGCTCTCGAAACGTAAAATTTTGCCCGAGGGAACAGAGAACAAGGCCCATGGATTGCCAACTCTCGCGGTCACCTCCCTGCAGACCCAATACCCACTTCATGCGACCGTCACTTCCCCGTGAGAAGGAATACACCAACGTTTCCTCGGGGCTAAGCGAGTCACTCAGCACTTCCTGGACTTGCCGACTCCATTTCGTCTGCGACTCCTCATCATTGCGTGATGATTCCAAATAGGAGTCCAGAATCCACGCATGCGGAACCTCCCATAGATCACAACCTTCTCTTTCGGCGGAGATCTCGCGAGGAAAGGACTTGTCCTTCCGACGACCATTTTCTGTCGAACGGGATTCTGCGGTGAGTGCATTCATGGCGTCGGGCATGCGTTCGGTATGCGACGTTCGTGCCGAATTGTAGGCGCGTGTTGTGACGAGCCGGATTTCGGCATGCTTGTCGCGTCAGTGAGACATGCCCGCTGAAACTTCCTCCTCTCCTTTCGGGATGATCCTCCTGGCCGTCGTCGTGATCTAGGCTTTCGCGCGATTCACGCCATACATCCTCGGTGCGTTTGTCTTGCTGATCCTTCTCGGGTCCTACTTTCCGAATGATTCTTCTGTGGCAAAAGCGCAAGCAGGTGTATCAAATCTGCTGGGAACAGCACTTGTCTTTTGGTTCATCTGGGTAGGGATCCGCATGATTTTTACTGGCCGGGGCAAAAGAGGGCCTTCCTCCCGCCGTGAGTAGTTTGGCACAGCCGTTGCTTCCCAATGATGAACACCTGTTTCGATTTTTTCGTTTCGATCATCCATCCCAATCCACTATGACCAGACCAGCCGCTCCCTCGACCTCACCCGGAATCAATTTTTCGAACTTCGACGACACCTGGTTCGAACGGGCTTTCCGCGATTTCTCCAGCAGTGCCTCCAATGTGATCACGGTAGCCACGTCCGATCCTGATCGCGAAGAGCAGACACAGTTTTTCCTCCAGGCAGCCTACAAAGATCGCCTCTACCGCTTCGATCCCTGGAATGGTTTGCAGCAGTGGAAACCGGCGGCGCGCCCGCCTCGTTTTGAACCTGTCGTGGAGGCTCCCGACCTTCAGACAGCCGCTTACAACCCCGGATTAACCAACGACTTGCTTGACCTGTCGAGGGCACTTCGGTTTTCAGACTCGAAGCTTCGGGGCGGGAAGGCGGCGCTCCTCATACAGGGGCTTGATGGCGTTCGAGATCAGAATCAAGGAGCTGAGTTGGCTCATGCGATTAGGGAATGGGCTTTGGCACAGCCACTTTTCGCTCATAAGTCCCTGGTTTGCCTCCTCTGCGCCGATCCCGCCACCGTTCTTGACTCGTTTACCCTGGATCGGACGATCCTGACGCAGCCCGCGCTGGCTTCAGACAGTGAGCGACTTGCGATGACGAGCGCATTTGCGTCCGGCCTTGCCCGTCCGATCACAGACGAAACCCGACTTCACGGCATTGCCACCGGTGCCAGAGGGCTGAATCTCCATCAAGTCCGCGTCGTCCTTCAGAAGACGGCCCATCGGGATCAAGAACTTCCCGTCGAACTAATCAAGCACTACAAGTCTGACTATATCAGGCGCTCCGACGTGCTCGACATCGAAGAACCAGAGTTTGGTTTCGAGAATGTCGGTGGATACGAGCCTATCAAGGAGATGGTGCGCAACACGCTGATCCGCGCTCTTCACGAACCGGAGCGTGCCCGGCGTGCGGCAATCCCTTTACCGAGGGGGCTCTTGATCTTCGGCCCCCCGGGGACCGGCAAGACGCTTTTTGCCAAAGCGATGGCAAAGGAAACGAATCTTCCGTTCATCAATCTCCGGACGGAGAACTTGTTCGGCTCTCTCCTCGGTGAAACCGGGCAAAGGTTCCGTGATGCGATCCGGCTCGCAGAGCAAGCCTCCCCCGCCATCGTCTTCGTCGACGAGATAGACCGCTTCGGCAAACGCAGCGGGACAGGATCTGACGGTGCGTCTCAAGAGACCCACCGGGTATTCGCACAGATCCTGGAGTGGCTTGGCGATCAGAACCGGCGCTCGATCGTGGTGGGCACCACGAATGAACCCGAGCAACTCGACGGGGCGTTCATACGGCCCGGGCGTTTCAGCTATTGCATCCCCTTTCCTTATCCTAACCGCACCGCGCGGGAGATGATTCTCAAAATCCATCTCGGTCTCTCGGGGAATAGACCCAAACCGCAAATGCGGGAAGAGGAGATCCTTCGCATGATTCCGAGGGTTGCCGAGGGGACTCGCTCATGCTCCGGTGCCGAACTTGAGGAGATTGTGATTCGTGCAAAGCGACGCTTTTTTGAGAGCAATGAGGACTTCCTAACCGGTGAGCACCTTCGTGCGGCCGCTGGAGATCTCCACATCGATGCGAATCAGCGCCAAGGGGAGCTGGAGCGTTATGCGCGTATCGGCCGACAGTTCTCGAATAGTGACGATCTGATTCGCCGACTGGCTGAGGATGAATAGAATGCGAGTTTGGCACGGACGTTGCATTGGATGATTCCAGTCTTCATCCACTCATGGCCATCCTCCCCTCAGGCGACATTCCGGAAAACCCCTGGCGGCAGGGCTCAGCTTCTGGCCGGCCCACTCGCACGGCTATTCCGCCTCTGCCAGTCACGGAGGAGTTGTATGAGACCCTGAATCGTCCGGTGCCTACGCCTTCGAACGATTGGTTCGCGATATTTAGAAACGTCTTCATCGCGTTGGGTGTCATCGCGGTCGTCGTGGCGTTCGCAGTTGTCGCGATCACATCGGGATCGACAGAGTCAGCCTCCCTTCAGATTGATCCGAAACGAGCGAGCCAGCAGCATACCTCGAAAAGCTACGAGATTACGCCGCCGCATTCCTCGATCTCGCTATCGGGTCCGTCGCTGAACCTAGCAGATCAGGCCTCACCACAGGCTATTTCGAGTCTTTCCAGCAGCATTCAGACATCACTGCCTCAAGTGTATTCCCTTCAAAGTCAGGCACCTTCATCCACACCGTCTGTCGCCGTCCAACCAGCTTCGCCTGTCCGCTCTTACGTTCCAAGTCAACAGACGTCCCCAGTTCCCTCGTATGTGCCCGCCACCCCGGTCGCACGAACTGCCGCCAGTAACACGTCCACATGGCAGGTCTCGACGCCTCCTCCGGTGCTCCGTCGCTCCAGCCCAAAAGTCCCGCTTCTGCCGGATCCCGATTTCCGATGAATCCATCCCCCATAAGGAAAATGAACAGCCTGCGTCCCTTCTTGATCATTCTCTGTGCCATCGGTGCGTTTGCTTCCGACGGTTATGCTGGATCGGCCTATCCGATCTATGTCAGCGCCAGCGCCAGCGAAAAATCCAGGCCGCTTCCTCTTACTGGCGTTCGTTTGGGTGATTTCATGGCGAGTAAGACGCATACCATGAACCTCAACCTAGGACACAGAGGGTGGGCGCGGATCGTTACGCCTTGCGGCCAGATCGTTCGCGAGGAACTCGTGAAGACCTTTCAGGCAAAGGGAATTCAAGGAGCTGGAACCCATTCCGACGCCCATCGTGCGTTTGATGCCGTCGCCTATCTCAACGATGAGAGCGTCAGTGTGGTGGGATCGGAGGGACGCATTGATGTCCAGATCAGATTTTCAGTCATTTTGAAACGACCATCGGGCGAGGCCTTGTCCACACAGACGATAACCGGATCCTCAGCCGTTGCTGACACTTACTTCCCGGGTATCCCGGCCTTGCAGCAGCGTTATGAATCCGCAATCAGGCTGGCGGCCGGCAACCTGGCCCAACAAATCTGCAGCGAACTTCTGAACGTCGAACGCATGAGTCAATTCCTCGGCGGCGACCGGGCCACCTTTGTTGCCGGGGGATCAGACGCGCTCACAGGGGAAGGGGCTCGCCAGTTCGCGGCGCGGGACTATCGGCGGGCCTACTGGTATTTTGACCAGGCGGTAAAGTCGTCGCCCAATCACCAGGCTGCCCTCGCCTACCACGGGGCTGCGTTGGTAAAACTGGGATACCCGGCTGCTGGAAGGTATCAACTGCGACAGGCTGCGCTCGTGGATTTCGGAACGGCGGAAGCCGAGCAGGCCAGAAAGTGGCTGCTTGCCTTTCGGTAGAAAATCCTGCCACAGTAGTCCTTATGCTTCGCCACCCTTGAGATGCCCTCCTATTCCCAGAGTTCCAGACAAAATTTCGAGCAAAAGCCGGCGCAGAGCAAGAAATTCAGTCCTCAGCAGAAATTGCCGGTGGATTTGCTTCACTCCTCCACCCATGAACTGGAGAAAAAGGTTCTAGAGGAGATCGGTCAAAATCCGGAATTTGAGGCGCTGTTGGAGATCGCTCCATCTGTGGAGTTCGATGAGGACGACTATTCTGGCGATGGAGGAGAAGTCATCGAAGAACGACCTTTCGACGAGTATCCTGAGACTGACGGTGACAATGAAGCCGACTTGGAATTACAGGATCGGGAGATCGGGCAGAGCCCCCTCGATGAATCCCCGCAGACTGACGGTGACAATGGAGCCGACTTGGAATTGCAAGATTGGGAGATCGAGCAGATCGACTGGCAGCAGAAAGAGGACGCGCGAGAGCAAGCCATGGAATACTGGCTCGATGGCGAGGATGCGATAAATATGAATTCGCTGGACTCAAGTGAAGCTCACCAGGAATTCGATCATGTGTTCAGCAAGTCGGTGATAGATCGCCTCGATGAACAGATCGCGATGATGCCAGCACTCGAACCGCTGCAACTCAGGCTCGCGCGTCTCGTCGTGCGGAATCTGGACGACGTTGGCTTCTTTCAGGGATCGATTAAGGAGTTCGCTGACGACCATGACCTTGATCCCGAGGAGACCGAAGAGATCCTCGTCTACCTTCAGCACCGTTTGGAGCCGGCCGGGATCGCTGCGCGGGACACCCATGAATGCATTCGGCTGCAACTCCACCGGAAGAGATTGACGGAATCGCTCGCCTATCGTCTACTGGACCGGCAAGCCTCGGTGCTAGCCAGTTCAGAGTCGCCTGTCGTCCTTGCGAAAGCGCTCGGGGTCAGACCGATCGAGGTGCAGCAGGCATTCGAACTCATCAAGAGAGAGACAACCCCATTCCCTGTTGTGCCAGTGTGGGATCAAGGAGCGATCGACCTTATGGACGCCGCGTCCAGGTGGGAACGGAACTCCGGTTTCTCGCACCCGATGGTCGAGGCGCGGATCCGCCATGCCGGAGGGGAGTGGATCGTCGAATCGGAGAGACATGCGCTCCCCGTCGTAAGAATTCGTCCGGAATACGCCGAGATGGCCGAAAATGGCTCTGCCGAGCTTATACCAATCCTGGAAAGGGCGGCACTGGAGGCAAGGCGATGGAACAAACTCCTCACGGACCGCCAATCACAGATGATCCCCATTCTAAAGGCTCTTGCAGAATATCAGAACGATTACCTTCTGGGGCATTCCCGCAGCCCTCGGCCCTTGACGTATCAGGCACTCGCCGATCTAGTGGTAGGAGAAGAGGGAAAGCCCATTCATAAATCAACGGCCAACCGGGCGGCTCACGGAAAATGGATCGACACCCCGATCGGCGTTATCGAAATCCAAACCTTCTTCAGTGAAAAAACCGGGTTGGAGACCGGCCAAAGCCAGAATGAGGTCAAACGAATAATCAAAGATCTGATTGAGAAAGAAACGAAGACCAAACCGCTCTCGGACGAAGCCATAACCGACATTCTCTTGTCCAGGAAAATCGAAATCGCCCGGAGAACCGTGGCGAAATATCGGGAGGAAATGAAAATTGCATCGACACGGGTTCGGAAGCAACAAAGGATGTAATGAGAGCGGGTTCCGACACCCACCTTTCCGTTCTTCAAAAGGTGGGCTTTAGTGATTTGATTCGGTGCGATTTCACATATCATGGACCAGCGGGGTCAGCGTTGAGATGGGAATATACTCTCCAGCCAGCGCCCTCCAGATTTCTAATCACTTCGCAAATAAATTCGAAAGAATTTTCATGCAGATAGACGTCGTAGCAAATGTCTCCTCCCTGGCAAACTCTTCGTGAAATGCTCTCAATTTGAAGATCTGTTACACCTTTCGAGATAAGACTACTCCGGATTCTATCGGGCAAGAATGAATTCGGTACCTTTTGGAAAATAAGATCCGCCTCTCGTTTTACATCCTCGCTCTCATTGCCATGTGAGACTTCGAAGTGATCTTCGCCTCCGTTCTTCGAGAATTCATAAACTGTGTCCAGGTACTGCCTTCCGGTCATCTTTGGCAAAGCTCGGCAAAGGCGCCTTCCAATCAGCATCCGTGCTGAATGGATTGCATCCGGTTCCTGAATTTCATCTACACAAAACTTTGCCATCGCATTCCCGAGATCGGAAACACTGGTTAATCGGCTTGCGTCGATTGAGTCCCGCAATGGATATCGAAGATCGTCCGAAAACTGTCCGATTTTCGAAGGCTGCTCAAGGACAGAAGAAAGGAAACCCGTCCGAACGCTGACGAGTTGATCAGCTACATAATGAAGGGCTCTAAAATCGGGGCGCAAGTCATTACGCTCAGCGTTTGGGCAAACATCCTCTTTAACACTCCAAGTTAACAGTGATTTCCATGAATCGAATTCCTCGGAGTTCACGATTCGATCAATCTCACAGACGGCCTTCACTTCCCCTTTTTGTGAAGTATTGTATCGGATAGAATTTTGACAAACGATTGCGAAGTCACCCACTTCCGGTGTGCGCTGACCACGTTGAAAGCTCAAATCAAATCGACAATCAATTCCATTGCCCGGTATACGGATCCAGCCATGGGGGCCGTTTCGCCCTACAATCTCGCCATAGGAAATTCCAGTGGGATTGTCCGAACAATCAATATCATCCTTCATGGAGAAGCGGTAAACCGTTTCTGCCTTTCGATCTAAAATTCGATCCACTTCTGTCTTTTTACGTTCTTCTGACCTCTCACTTTTATAGGGAAGCGCAACCCCTATACATCGTTCGATATTCGGGGTTATTTTGTGATTCTCAAGAATTGGTAGAATGATCGGAAAGATGTCTCCGCCCCCGAGAGATCTCAATCTACGATGGAATATCTCTGTGCTATACGAGTAGTCAAAGTCGCCTTCGCGAGATTCATCTAAGATTCTCGTACCAACATAAATTGCGATCGAAATTTTTTGTGGGCGTAAACCACGAACAATCTCGGGTATGGTCTCTGCAAGTACAATCTCAAGCATCGCCGAAAGCCCGCCTCGGAAATCGGAATCATGTAACTTTGAATCGTGTAGCTTCGACCCTTGGAGCGCGTATGCCATTTCCTTTGTCGGTCTAATTCTTAAAAATCCTAGTTGTGGGCGGATTCCCATAACACCCGCTTGGGAAAGAGCGGAGTTTAATTGTCTTTCTCCATTATCTGCGCTCTTCTTCAACACGTCTGCTGAAGCGACCCGGGGCTCAAGCAGGGGGAATTCAAAGTATCTTAGCCCTTTCTCCACACAGAGATCTTCGAAACTATTCGCGACGTCTTTCGCATCGTTCGGATTTTGGTGAACAGCAACCAAGCCCCCAAGAGTGAATCCATCTTCGCCCGCAGTTCCCGTCTCATCGACATACAGCTCAACATGGACATCCGGCCCTGATTTTTCCAACAGGTCGAGATTCGGATCGAGGTCTGCTTTGTTCAAGCCAGAAATGGACTGGCCTTTATTCCTCGCCCTCAGAAGCCTTAATGCTTCTTGCAGCGCATGAAGGATTCCTTCTCGTGACCGCTCGCGGACTCCGTCCGGACCGGCTGCGAAAAAAGCGGGCTTTGCAAACGCGGTGATGATGTTCCCGTAGGGCGCAAACTTCTTCAGTGCTGCCGCTTGAGTGGTGGATGAAAAGATAACAATGGGAAAGGACAGGTCGAGTTGAGCCAGAACCCGGGGGAACAAAGTCAGAGCGTCGAGATGCGCTTCAAGTTTCAACTCGGTCTTCTCGCTTTTGCATGCTTCTTCGACACGGATTATTGTAGATCCAAGGTCATCCAACCAGGGAAACTCACGCTTCTCAAGATCGCTTTCTATGTCATTGTTCACGATCTCCCGGCGGCCAGCAAGGGCCTTCCAGAGTTCCACGACCTTCAGGTAAAACCGACACTCCTCAGTGATCGGTCTGCCGGCGAAAAGCCTCAGGTCAAGGAAGAGAATTTGAGGGTTGGGGGATACGAGCCCGACGGAGTTTTGACTAGGGTAGGACAAGCGGAAGCGGAGATCATGAACCCATTTATCGGGGGCCTCGGGGGAACGATTGTTCAGGAGCGCGATCAGGTCATCAATCCATTCTTCAATGCAAGCAATCTCGTCGATTGAAGTAAAGCCTGGAGCAACGTCTAACAACTCCCCTGACTCCTTCTCAAGCCAGGTATCCCACCCGTGCCGAGCCTGATCATCAATGAGGACGATCTCAAGATTTGGAGGAGTCGGCAGGCGATCTATCGGATCCAAATTGTTGGAATCCTCCACAAAAAAGCCGGTGGAATGGAGGAGAGCCTGCAAGGCCTTCCTGTGGTCCGGATGTGAATCCTTTGGTTTGTTCTCTGGGGCCGGATCGGGTTTTCCGGCGAGAATCATGGGTCCCATCAAATTGGCAATCGCATGTCGGTTATCAGGAGCGGAGGGGCTGGACAACTCGTGGCGAACGCTCGTGAGAAGCGCTTTGTTTCGCAATGTCCATTTGTCCAAATATCCCTTTTGGGTATCCGTGTAGTCCGGGAAAAGTTGTTCTTTGAGGTTCAACGTATCCGGGATCTCTTGCTCGACTCCGGCGCTCGATGCGTTCCCTACAACCAGATCTCCAGGCTGAATCACGCGTATCCAGGGAATCCGATCAGGGTCGAGGTCGCGAAAGAGTTCGTAGAGAGGCCCTTCATGATTCGTCCAGGGGCATAGGTCTAGAATCGTGATCCGGTGCGGCGGGCACTTGGCCGACAACCCGCCTTCGGCTGCTTTCAGGAGACACGCCGACCAGTGCAGGGGGGTAAGATGGGAGCTTGCATCCACAGGGCTGATGGAAAAGTCAGGCGGTATTCGCGACCAAAGGATCAGGATCTGCTCGGAGAGTTCCTGCATGGACCACAAGGCATTGAAATCTCCCGGATCGGTGTAATCGAATACCTTCACCTCCGGGGCACCTTGTTGCGCAAGCAGTGACTCGAATACCTGTTTTAAAGACTTCATCATTTTTTTACTCATCCGCCGTTCACTTCTGATCTCTCATCGTTCTCAGAGCCTCACTGGACTCGATCCGCTGCCTCAGACGCAGCCACGTCTCGGCGGGGATTACCTCTTCGTAGATCCGTTTCGGTTCGAGCACATCTTTGAGGATCTCCCGAATGATCCTTTTGGCCTCCGCCGTTTCGCCTTTTTCCACCAATTTGCTGACACCCAGCATTCTTCTGACGGCATTGGTGGGGCTGTAGTCGCCCGATTCACCGGTGCCGCTATCCTGTTTTCTGGTCGCTTCGAGGGCTCCATCAAGGAGATTCAGTCGCTCTTCCAGAAAAGTCGCGTAGGCGCGCCCATACCCGCCGCGTTCATTCTGGTCGGACGGGGCTTTCGCATGCTGCGGTATCTCCGCGATGGGGACGATCCTCTCGTCCGGGGGAGGAGCCTGAGGGACAACGTTTGCGGGGCCTTGTCGCACAACGTTCGCCGTCAAATAGCGGGGTACGATCCTATCAAAACCACTCAGTTTGGAGACCGCTTGCTCCGCTTCTCTCCTGAGTCCACGGACGTTCGAGTTGGACCAATCCGCCGCTTTCACCTGCTCTAAAACCTCGGGCTCGACCGTGATCGCCGGGCCACCCGCCATCTCGACGAAGTGCTTGAAAAGTAAAGGAATATCTTCCCTCCGCTCATTCAGCGGAGGGATCGTGATGGGGACTCCGAAAGCCTGAAAGAGATCCTCCCGGAACTGGAGCTTCTCCCGACAGGCCTGCTCATCGAGCGGTTCGTTCGTCGCGGTCAGCAGCAGGACATCCACTCCGATCTCCTGAAGATGATCGAGATCTGGAAAAGGAATACCAATGATTGAGTTCCGCGCCTCACTGAGATCAGCGGCTCTGCCCCCCTTGGGGTAGAGCCCCGCACGTGTAATCATTCTCAACTGGCGATTGTTGATGAGTTTCCGATCCCGAAAACCGAGGAACAGTTCCTGAACCGACGGATTCAGCAGCGCCACCTCGTCGAGAAAAAAAGTTCCCTCGTGAGCCCGCTCTATCGGTCCCGCCTGAGCTGAGTGCGATTGGCTATGCGCCCCCTTCCACTCGCCGAAGAGAGCGGATTTCATCAAGTCCTCATTGAGTCTCTGTGCGGTGTGTTTCACGAACTCCTTTTTCGCTCGCCTGGAGTGGTCGTGGATCAATCTGGCGACCTCCGTTTTCCCGACGCCGGTCTCTCCAAGGATGAGCGGTTCGCGTTCTTTCACCGCACATCGCCGCGCCTCTCGCAGGAACTTCAAAAAGGGGAGGCTTTCCCCTATCATCCGATGACCGATGATTCGGTCATCGGGGAAGAGCGAATTTTCGAAGAAGCGCGCTTGGAACTCCCGCGCAAACCTTGCCCCGTCCATCCCGGTTCCCACCTTCGCGAGAAATCCGTCCGCCACAAAATTCTGTGCCGGGAGCATCGCATTATCTCCCTCCCCCGTCAGCATGATGATTGGAGGATCCACCCCAAACTCGCCCCGGAGAGCGCGTAGCAGTTCAAAGCCGAATGTCCCGTCTCCGGCTTGCGGTGTCTTCTGATCGAAGCGCACGTCCAGGAGGATCATGCTCCAGTATGTTCCTGCAGCCGGATTCCAGCCTTCCCCGACTTTCTCAAGAACCGCTTCGATCGAATTGACCCCGGAAATCTGCCCGGAAAAAAAGACAAACTCCCAATCATCACCAGTCACCGAGCGGAGACTGCTGAGCAAAGCGTCCTGACGGTCTAAGGAAGCTCCAATCTGGTCGTCGATCACAAGAATTCTTTTCATTTGGAAAACAAGGGCAGAGGGCGGTTAAGGCAATGGGAGCCAAATGCCCTCGGGGAGCGAACCTAACACCTCGAACAGATCTTGTGAAGCTTTGTGAAGTCGCCGGTCCGTTCCTTCATCGTTACGCCCGGACTCAGCCAGTTTCACAAATTCGGTGAGGGCCTCGCGAAATGCTGAAGATGAGCGGTCATACTCCCGCAGTCTCTCATCGAGCGCGAACTCCGTGACGTAGAGTTGCCGGAGACGGTCAGAGAGAAGTTCCCGCTGTGAGGAGGAGAGGCATCTCAGCGGACCCAATGGCTCCCCCGCGTCTCCGGCAGAAGCGACCCCGCAGCAGGAATCCCAAACCAGAAACACCGGACTGAAACCCCGCATCGGATCGCACAACTCTCCTCTAAATTGATCAAGAAGGTGGAAAGTCTGTTCCCAGAAACTGAGGCCACCGTCAACCTCAAGCGCGATTGCTCGAACCAGATCCGGATCCTGCAGATAGGTGTTCTGCAAGTGACTATGCCGCAAGCGCCCCCGCAGGAGACCTGCCAAACATGGAATCGTGTATGCCATTTCGATCAGGCGAAAGGAGGGACTCAGTCTTTAAGTTCCAGCTTCTTGAGGAGAGATCCAATTCCGGTGGCACGATCTTTTAGAATCTCGCCCCATGACTGTTTGTCGCTCGGTTGGAGCTGTTCGCGGTCGACCAAGGCATTAAATTCCAACTCGGCGCGGTTCAGCATCTCTGCCTCTTGCTGCGTGTCGAGATCAATGCTCGCCACATCGCATAGGTAGAGGGAAAGAAGGGCTTCAGGTGCTGAGGGAGGTTCGAGGAGGGCGTAATTCGGGGTGATAGGATCGCCGGACGCGAGTTGCTGCTCAAGGTCCTCCTTGAAAATACGGAAACACCGGGCGAATGACGCGTCGAGGGAGTTGGAGCCGGATTTGACTGATTGTCTTCGCTGATAAAAATATTTATCAGCAGATGAGTCATTACCGAACCCTGCCCCTGAGACTGCAATTACCCAAATCCTCTTCAGTTTGACACATACTTCAATCTTCGTCCAATCCGAACTCTTCTTAACCGCTTCAAGCGATTGGTGAATGACTACAATACCGGGTTCCTCCAGCGCTTCCCATGAGGAAAGCTCCTTCAGTCCCCCGTTTGGGAATTCTTCGGGTGGCTGGCCAAAATTCGCTTCCCAGTTCCGCCTCTCCGAAGTGTGCTGCGAATCAAATATCCATATCTTCATTGTCAAATCTCCTCCTCCACGATTTCAATCACTATCTCGACCCAACCATTACACGGAGCAGCCTTCGCCGTAATGTTTGGGGTTTTCCGAAGTCTTTCCATTGCCCTGACCGAAAGTCCTGAGTGTCCATTCGGATCGGCCTTATATTTCTCACGGTATTCTCCGATTGAATTGTTCAACTCACAACAGTTCTCCTCAACAGACCCGTTGCCCCCATTCCCCTTAAATACTATCTTTAGACGATTTTGAGTCAGATCTTCAACAATCGCTTTCAATCGAAATCCCTTTCGTGCCAATGCAACGAAC
>Ga0105050_10002883_pt1 | contig 24213 bp, 25 predicted proteins | sample FRY01_FD_78088 | JGI IMG/M metagenome (GOLD analysis project Ga0105050, IMG submission 78088) | Freshwater microbial communities from Lake Fryxell liftoff mats and glacier meltwater in Antarctica - FRY-01 | ecosystem: Environmental > Aquatic > Freshwater > Ice > Glacier meltwater ...
AGAGGAAGACTGGAAGCCTTTCGATCATGAATGGATGACGGTAGCGGATTGCGGTGGAGGCGGCGAGGAGGAAGTTGCTTTGGGATAGGGGAAGAATGGGAAATTGTCGGAGGGAAGATCGGAGCCGGGGTTGGGCGGACGACGTGGGCGTGGTAGGTCCCTTGGGGGATGAGGAAGGGCAGAGGCTGCCGTCACCCTGTCAGGGTGAGGAGTTGTTGTGGTGTGTGTTCTCCATGGTTGAAACCATGGGCTTTGTGCCCAGTCCCCCTCAGGGACCTCATTGAGCAGAAGAATTCCCCAATCGGGTCCCCCGACGGCCATTTCCCCGTCACTGATCGAAATAGAGGTATCCGTAATAATAGAGTTTCGGTTGGGTTTGGTTTTCTGGGAGGGAGTGTTTTTTTCGGTGGAGGAGGGGAGAGGGTTTGTAGGGGTGGGGATGGGGGTGGGATCTGGGTGGGGTGGGTTCCAGGGCGGCGCTCGTTCCTTCCAGGGCTGCGCTCATTCCTCTCTTGCCCTTCGCTGTGGTGTCCCGGCCTGTCAGGCCGAAGAGGGAAGGAGAGGGTTGATGGTGTGGGAGTGAGGGGAATGCGGAAGTCGGATTGCGGAATGCGGAGTTGGAGAGGGAGGAGGTCGGATCGACAAGGGGTGACGCCCTTTCAGGGCTCCGAGGCGTGGGGGGCACCACGGAACCAGGGCGTTGCCCTGGGCTGAAGGGTTCGGCACCTTTGGTGCGGGAGAGGGCAAGTGCGAGAGAGGTCGGGCGTTGTTCTGTGCTACGGGGTGAGCACCTTTCGGGAAGAATGGGGGATCAAACTGGCGGATCTGTGGAATATGGAGGGTTTGCATTTTGGACGGCCAACGAGGCACGTGTGGGGAGTGAACTGACGCGTTTCCGGCCTCGCGGTAGGGGGAAGGCGGGGGTATAGATCGGGAGTCGATCATGACGGAAGAAGAGATTCACGAAGCGGTGTATGCGATGGGGCGGGGTGCGCGGAAGGCGGCGCATGCCTTGGCGGTGTTGGATGCGGAGGCCAAGAACGGGATGTTGCGGGCCATGGCCGCGGAGTTGAGGAAGCGCGGTCCGGAGATTTTGGCGGAGAATGCGAAGGACATCGCGGCGGGCGGGGAGCGGGGGTTGAGCGGGGCGCTGTTGGACCGCTTGCGTTTGGATGAGGCGCGCTTGGAGGCGGTGGCGGCGGGGATTGAGCAGGTCGCGACGCTGGCGGATCCGGTGGGAGAGGTGTTGGACGAGCGGACGCGGCCGAATGGGATCCGGATCGAGCAGGTGCGTGTGCCGATCGGGGTGATCGGGATTATTTACGAGAGTCGTCCGAACGTGACGAGCGATGCGGCGGCGCTTTGTTTGAAGTCGGGCAACGCGACGATCCTGCGTGGTGGGTCGGAGGCCATTCACTCGAACCGGGCCATTGCGGCGGCTCTGCAGGCGGGGGGGGAGGCGGCGGGATTGCCGGAAAATTCCATTCAGCTGATTCCCTTCACGGATCGGGCCAGTGTGCAGGTGATGGCGGGGATGGACAAGTATCTGGACCTCATTATTCCGCGGGGAGGGAAGGGGCTGATCGAGACGGTGGTGTCGCTGGCGCGGATGCCGGTGATCAAGCACTACGACGGGGTCTGCCATGTGTTTGTGGATGAGGAGGCGGACTTGTCGATGGCGGCGGAGATTGCGATTGATTCCAAGACGCAGAAGCCGAGTGTCTGCAATGCGCTGGAGACCCTGTTGGTGCACGAGGGGGTGGCGGCGGAGTTTCTGCCGTTGTTTGTGGAGAAGCTCGGGGCGCGGACGCTGGAGTTGCGGGGATGCGGGAAGACGCGGGCGATTTTGGGGGAGCGGGTTGTGCCGGCGACCGAAGAGGACTGGAGCACCGAGTATTTGGACTACATCCTGGCGGTGAAGGTGGTGGGATCGATGGAGGAGGCGGTGGAGCACATCAACACCTATGGCTCGCAGCACACCGATTGCATCGTCACGGCGAACGGGGGAAGGGCGGAGCGCTTTTTACGCGAAGTGGATTCGGCGTGTGTGTTCCACAACGTCTCGACGCGTTTCAGCGACGGGGAAGAGTTCGGGTTTGGCGCGGAGATCGGGATCTCGACGGACAAGCTGCATGCGCGGGGACCGATGGCGCTGCGGGAGCTGACCTCGTATCAATACCGGGTTCGCGGCGAGGGGCAGGTGAAGGGGGTTGTTGGGTAGGGGTTATTCGGTTTCCGAGGTCTTCTCGACGGGGGCGGGTTCTCCGAAGAGGTCGTCCCAGAGGCTGCGGTCGAACTTGGCGCTGTGCCGGACGGACATGCTGAAGTAGAAGGCCATGGCGGCGAGGAGGAGGAAGGCCATGCTGATGGCGAAGCTGGCTCCGCCACTTTGTTGGGCGCTGACGAGGGGGGGCGCGCCAGAGGGGCGTGAGGCGGGAGGGGCCGGGGCCGGGGCGGGAGCAACGCGCTGTTTCTTTTTTCTGGGCTTTGCCATGACCTCCTCGTCGTCTGATTGGTCCTCGTCGGAATCGTTGTCCTTGGAGATCGGCGGAAGTTTGGCCTTGCCGTGAGATTTGTGGGGTTCCTTTTTCAGGTCGCTCCGTTCGTCGTCGGTGAGCTCGAAGTCGAGATCGGCGTCGCCGATGGAGACATCCACGTCATTCTCGAGATCGAGGACCTCCATGCGGCGGCCGTCTGCCTTGATGCCGTTGGTGGAGTCGAGGTCCTGGAGGATGTAGCCGCCCTCGACCCGGCGCATTTCGCAGTGGTGGGAGGAGACGGAGGGACAATCGATGATGATGTCGTTGTCGGCGGCGCGGCCGAGGCGGACGATCTTGCGATCGAGAGAGAAGCGGTATGGCTGGGAATTTTTGCCGGGGACGGTGATGCAGACGCGTGGCATGGTGTGGGTGATACGGTGTTGAGGAAGAATACTTAGCGCATGCCTGAATTAAGGGAAAGAGCGATTTTCGGGGTAAATCCCGGGATCTGGTCCGGGGGGCGCAAGGGGGCCTGGGGGAGGGATCGGGGACTTGGGGGAGAGGGGTCCAAGGCGGTTGACAGAATGCTTGGGGAGTGTTCATTCCTGCCGGCAAGGACCATGAGCACGACCGAGATCGAAAAGAGAGAGTTCCAGGCCGAGGTTCGCGAGATCCTCGATATCGTCATTCACTCCCTGTATACGGACAAGGAGATATTTGTCCGGGAGTTGATATCGAACGCCTCGGACGCCTTGGAGAAGATGCGGCTCAAGCAGCTTTCGGGCGGCGACGTGTTCGAGGCGGATCTGCCGCTGGAGATCAATATTTCGACCGATGAGACGGCGCGGACGATCACCATTGCGGATCATGGGATCGGGATGACGCGGGAGGAGCTGGCCGAGAATCTCGGGACGATTGCGCATTCCGGGACGAAGGCCTTTTTGCAGGCCATGAAGGAATCGGGTGGGGCCGGGGCGGACGTCATTGGGCAGTTTGGGGTGGGATTTTACAGTTCCTTCATGGTGGCGGAGCGGGTGGAGGTTTACACACATTCCGCGAATCGGGACGGTGAGCACCTGAAGTGGGCCAGCGACGGGGGCGGGGAATACACGATGGAGGAGGCGGACGGGCAGCAGCGGGGGTGTCGGATTGTGGTGCATCTGAAGGAGGGGCAGGAGGAGTTCACGACGGCGCACCGAGTGAAGGAGATTGTGGAGCGGTATTCGAACTTCGTGGGTTTTCCCGTGAATCTGAACGGGGAGCGGGTCAATACGGTGGAGGCGGTCTGGTTGAAATCGAAGAGCGACGTGACAGAGGAGGAGTATAAGGCCTTCTATCAATTTGTGGGGCATGCCATGGACGAGCCTCGCTACACGATGCATTTCAGTGCGGACGCGCCGTTGACGATCAATGCGCTGCTCTTTGTGCCGGGGGAGAACGTGGAGCGGTTCGGGATGGGGCCGCAGCCGGCGGGGGTGGCCTTGTATTGCCGGAAGGTGCTCATCGATCAGCATCCGGAGGGTCTGTTGCCGGAATGGTTGCGGTTCCTGCGCGGGGTGATCGACAGCGAGGATCTGCCGCTGAACATTTCCCGCGAGTCGATGCAGGACAGTGCGTTGGTGCGGAAGCTGAACGGGGTGCTGACGAAGCGCTTCGTGAAGTTTCTGGCGAAGCAGGGGAAGGATGCCCCGGAGGATTACATGGAGTTCTACAAGCGGTTTGGGCGTTTCCTGAAGGAGGGGATCGTGGCCTCGCCGGAGCATCAGGAGGCGCTGGCGGGGCTGTTGCGGTTCCAATCGACCATGGCGGAGGGGGAGGCCCTGACCTCGCTGGACGAGTATGTGGACCGCATGAAGGAGGGGCAGAAGGAAATTTACTATCTGGTGGGGGACAGCAAGGCGGCGCTGGAGAAGGGGCCGTTTGTGGAGGCCTTTCAGGCCCGGGGCCTGGAGGTGGCGCTGTTTGTGGAGCAGGTGGACGACTACGTGTTGCAGTCGATGCGCGAGTTCAAGGGGAAGAAGTTGGTGTCAGCGGATCGGGCGGGGATTGAGTTGGAGGATGTGCCGACGGAGGGGGAATCGCTCTCGCCGGAAGACACGGACAGCTTGGTGGAGTGGCTCAACACGACGCTGGGGGACCGGGTGGAGCGGGTGGATGCGGGGAAGCGCTTGGTGAGTCATCCGGTGGTGGCCTTGATCCCGCAGGATGCGCCCAACGCGCAGCTGCGGGCGATGATGGAGGCCATGGGGCAGCCGGCTCTCGAGATGAAGGCGCGGTTGGAGATCAATCCTCGGCACGAGTTGGTGAAGCAGTTGAATCGCCTGCGGGGTGGCCATGAGGAGCTGGCGGGTGCGGTGGCGCGGCAGTTGGCGGATAATGCGTTGTTGGTGGCGGGGTTGGGGACCAGCGAGGCGGATGCGGCGGCGAACATGAACGGGTTGCTGAGCAGGCTGCTCGGGGAACTGGACAAGTAATCCCCCACGCAAAACTCCCTGGATCGGGGGAGATCCAGGGAGTTTGTTGGTCCCGAGGGGAGTTCTACCTGCTGGGTATGAACTCCCCCGGGGAATCTGCGTGGGGGGGGCGCTTAGCGGGTGGTTTGGACATAGTCGAAGGTGACGATGAAGACCATGTCCTGCATGTCGAAGCCGCTCGAGAGGATGTTGGTCTGGCCGACCTCGACGAGGTAGATCAGGTCGCGGGGGCCGAGGACAATTTTGCCGTTCTGGACGAAGGATGAAACGTGGCTCTCGATGCTGCCCTGCTTGAAGGCGGGGGTGTATTGCGGGACGTCGTCTCCATTGCGGAGGACGGTGATGTTCTGGTTCTCGGTGAGCGTGTCGCGGGAAGGGGTCCAGCTGCGGCTCAGTTCGCCTCGCACCGAGAAGTCGATTTTGGTCCCGCTGGGGACCACGCCGTCGAAGAGATACCGATTCGTATCGACTTGGCCGTTGGTGCCCTGGAAGAGGGTCAGCCAGCTGCTGCCGAGGGAGGAGATGCGGGTCTGCAGGGCGACGACGGCGTCGGTGCCGTAGGGCTGGGAGGAAGCGCCGGCCACGCGGATCTTCATTTGGGTCTCGGTGATGGTCTCCAAGGAATCATCGGGACGGATATCAATGATCGTGTTGAGGTTGAGGGGGTAGTTGATCTCCCAGTCGATCTGGGGATGGGTGCCGGTGCGGACGAGCCTCTTTGTGATGGAGAGGGATCCAGTGGGGCGGAGTTCAGAGATGCTGAAGGCGCTATTGCCGGTGTCAGAACCTTTTTTGTCGGAGTCTTTTTTGCTGGAGCCTTTGCCGGCGAGGGCGGCGGGGCTGATCAGAACCAAGGTGCCGAGGAGGAGGGTGGTAAGGGTTGCTTTCATTTCTTGTTGGAGTTGATGTTTGCTTTGAACGGAGATCAGGATGCTTGAACTACTAAAGGGTGATGGAATCGTCGGTGGGGTCGATGTCCACGATTTCGGTGACCTTGAGGGGATAAGTGATCTCCCAATCGAGGAGGGGTTGCACGCCCTGGCGGACCATGTGCTGGCTGACGTTGAGGCGACCGGTCGGCCGGTAGGGGTCTGCGGAATCGGCTTGGACGGCGAGGGTGGCCAGGGTGAGCGAGGCGGTGAGGAGGACTGCGGATTTCATTGTTTTCTTGGGGGTTGGTTGATTGCTGTCAACGCCAAGATGAAACCCTGAACTGATTACTTGATCGAAATAAATTTACCTAGCAACATATAGTTAACATTTATTATTAATATAACTTAAACAATGGGAAGATTCGGAGGTGAACCTGGCTTAATAATCCCAAGATCTTGAGGGGGTCGCCGGGAGCCATTGTGCTGTGTAGGCTTTGAGGGAAGGGTTTGAGGGGCGACGGGGAGGGTGGGACGGGACGGAGCGGGTGTTGAAGGGCCGGGTTCCCGGAGTGTGGACCGCTCGGGAAAATCGAAAAAAAGTTACTACCAGTCCACCGAGCTTATTAAGGGATCAAGCATGTTCATGTATCTTGAACATTAGGTGAAGTCGGAGAGGTGGCCGGGAAGGCCCGGCGCAGCGAGGAGGGGTGTCCGATGTTCTGTTTTAGTCGGCCGAGGCGGAGATTCCGGAATTTTATGGGTGCCGGATCGGGAGGAGGGCAAAGGGAAGGGCCAGAATGGAAGGTGGTTAAGCGCTATGGATTTGGCTGTGGTGGACTCTCACCCCCCGTCTCCCGCGCCCCTCCGGGGTGCCTTTCCCAGCTCACGGTCTTCCGGTGGTGTTACCACCGGCTACCGTTCGATGTCCCTCCGGGACGAAGGGAGTTCTTAATCACGTGCCATTCGGGACCGGCCAGTTATTGGGGGCCCAAGGCGAAGGGGGAGGCTGAAGGCTCGTTTTATCCACCAATAGAGGGACAGGTAGCCGAAGAAAAGACCGTTGCATAACGGTCGGCCGGGGTGGCACAGGCGAGACGCTTGGGTTCTTTACATGGGGCGACACAGGCGACACGGCTGGGCTCTTTTCATCGGGCGACACGGGCGACACGGGCGACACGGGCGAGACGGCTGGGCGCCCTACATTGGCGAAAACGGGATTCGACGAACTGCCTTCTGGGCTGAGGTTCCTGAGTGGTGGCGGAGTTTTTTCCCGGAGAGGCTATTCGCTTTGATCGGGGTAGCTGCCGAGGAGTTTGACGAGGGAGCAGTGGGATTCGAGGGTGTTGATGGCGGAGGAGACCTGTTCGTCTTCGCAATGTCCGGCGAGATCGACGTAGAAGATGTATTCCCAGTCCCGTTGTTTGGAGGGGCGGGATTCGATCTTGGACATGTTGATGTGGAAGGCGTCGAAGGCTTGGAGGGCGGCGACGAGGGAGCCGGGGCGGTCGCTGACGGAGAAGAGGATGGAGGTGCGATCCTTGCCGGTGGGGGGGCAGGTTTTTTCGCCGATGACGAGGAAGCGGGTGGTGTTGGTGGCGCGGTCCTGGATGGCTTCCTCCAGGATTTCGAGGCCGGCGAGTTCGGCGGCCAGCTTTCCGCCGAGGGCGGCGGCGCCTTGTGGGGCATTTTCCCGGGCGAGGTGGGCGGCCTTGGTGGTGGAGGAGACCTCCACCAGATCGGCGTGTGGGAGGTTGCGGAGGATCCAGTTCTTGCACTGTCCGAAGACCTGGGGGTGGGAGTAGAGGGTCTTGATCTCCTCGCGGGGGATGGCGGAGAGGAGGCTGTTTTCGATGCGCAGGAGGATTTGGGCGCAAATGCGGAGGGGGGAGTCGACGAAGAGGTCGAGGACGTGGGAGACGGCGCCTTCGGTGGAATTTTCGATGGGGACCACGCCGTAGTCGGCGCGGCGGCGGGCCACCTCATCGAAGACCTCGGCGAAGTTCTGGAGTGGGGAGTAGTCGACGGAGTGGCCGAATTTTTTGAGGGCGGCCTGGTGGGTCCAGGTGCCTTCGGGGCCGAGGTAGGCGATTTTGAGGTCGTCCTCGAGGGCGAGGGCGGCGGACATGATTTCCCGGAAGATGGCGCGGATGGACTTTTCGGGGAGGCGCCCCTTGTTCATCTCGATGAGTTTTTGGAGGAGGGCGTGTTCGCGTTCGGGGGCGTAGATTTGCAGGCCGTCCTTCTTTTTGATCTCCCCGACCTCGTGGACCAGGTCGGCGCGGCTGTTGAGCAGGACGAGGAGTTCCCGGTCGATTGCGTCGATTTTGTTTCTGATATCGTCGAGTGCCACGGCGGGGATCGTAAGGGATGCTGGGAGAGGCCCAACTCAAAAACCGGGTTAGTCAGGATTGTTCCTGGGGGCTGGTTTCTGGTTCGGGTGAGGTGAAATCGGCCGGGGGTTCTTCCTGTTCCACGGCCGGGGGATCCTTGGGAGGATTGGCGAGGGGGAGCTGGGCCTCGTCGCCGTCGGGCTGGTCTTCCGGCTCCTCCTCGGCGACCGGCTGTTCCTCGGGCTGGGGGAGGGGAACGTAGCGGAGTTCGGCGGCGTTGGGCAGTTCGTCGATGTTCTTGATGCCGAAGTGTTCGAAAAAATAGTCCGTGGTTTGGTAGAGGAGGGGGCGTCCGGGGAGATCGGCCCGGCCACCGATCTTGACCAGTTCCAGGTCGAGGAGTTTTTGGAGCATGCCGTCGCAGGAAACGCCGCGAACCGCTTCGATGGCCGCCTTCGTGACGGGTTGGCGGTAGGCGATAATGGCGAGTGTTTCGAGGGCGGGGCCGCTCAGTTTCCGGGGTTTGTGGCCCGGGAAGAGGTGGCGGGCAAAGCCGGCGTAGTCGGGGCGGGTGTAGATTTTCCAGCCCTTGGAGCGTTCCATGAGCAGGAAAGCCCGTCCGGTGACATCATACTGGTGGTTGAGTTCGGCAAGGGCGGCGATGACATCCTCGTCGGCGGTTTCCCCGAATTGTTTGAGAGGGATGTCGGCGTGGGCACCCGGATCGTAGCCTTCATCCTCCGAATCGCCCAGTTCGTCCTCGATTTCAGCCACCCGGGCCCTGATGAGGCGGGCCAGCTCAGAGGTTGGGAGGGGTTCTTCGGAGGCGACGAGTAGGGCTTCAATGACCGCGGAGAGATCCATGTAGGGGCGGGAGATTAGGAGAGGGCGAAACGAATTCAAGCGCAACGAGGCCGGGAGTGCGGATGAGCCATTTTCCCGGGGGGTAATTTCCGCTTGCAGGCCTGTGGTAAAGCCATTAGTGACTCCGGCCGCTCATCCCGGGTGGAGACCCACAGGGGGCGAATGGATTCTCATCAACTATTACAATGGCTGCCAAAAAGAAGGTTACAAAGAAGGCTCCGGCCAAGAAGGCCACCGCAAAAAAGGCCCCGGCCAAGAAAGCTCGGGCGACCAAAGCAACGACGAAAAAGGCTGCTGTGAAGAAGGCGCCGACGAAGAAAAAGACTCCGGCCAAGTCTTCCGCGAAGAAGGCCTCCCCCGCGAAGAAGGCTTCGACCAAGAAGGTTGTCACAACAAAAGCGACCAAGCCCGCGGCAAAAAAGGCACCCAAGGCTGCGGCTGAAAAAGTTGCCAAGCCTGAGAAAACAGCGTCAGCCGAGCCAAAGAAGGCCGTCACGAAGGCCGCGAAAGTGAGCAAGGCGAAGGAGGAAGTGAATGGTGCCGCGATGGACCGGACTCCGGTGCGGCTGGTGCGGCCCGAAAAGCCCGTGAAGCTGTCGAATTTCGTCAAAAAGCAGCGTCGGAACCTGCTCTGTCTCCGCGATGAGCTGATGGATGCGATGTATGGCGTCCAGCAGGAGGCTCTCCGCAACGGCCCGGAGGGCAGTGAGGCCTCCGGGAGCGGGATGCATCAGGGGGATGCGGGAAGCGATGCCTATGACCGGGATTTCGCCCTGAATTTGCTCTCCAAGGAGCAGGATGCCCTCCAGGAGATCGAGGCGGCCCTGCTGCGAATCGACTGTGGGGTCTATGGGCTTTGCGAAATGTCGGACAAAAAGATCCCCGTGGCCCGGTTGGAGGCGATTCCATTCGCTCGGTTAACCGTTGAGTGTCAGACGGTTTGGGAGAAAGAAGGCCCGAATCGGCAGTTCCGGGCGGCGGATGCGATCGGCTACGGAGAGGAAGCACGAAATGGTTCGCTGGTTTCTCTTGACGCGGGTGATTGATTCGTTAGCTTTCCGCCCCTTTTTGCAGCCATGGCCCGCGACATCATCATTCTCGAATGCACCGAAGCACGTGCAGAAGGCAAATCGCCTTCTCGCTATGCGACTACCCGTAACAAGAAGAGCCTCCGGACTCCGGGGCGTCTTGAGAAGGTGAAGTTCAATCCAGCACTCCAGCGCCGGACCGTTCACCGCGAGCTTCGCTAATTACCTTTCCATACCATGACCGAACCGAAGACCAAGGAGCGGCGGATCGCCTTCCGCAAATCGAACCGCCGGATGACGCGCAAGCGTCTGGACCTCACGCCTGACCGCGTCAGCTACAAATATCCGGATATTCTTTCCAAGTTCACCTCGGAGACCGGCAAGATTCTTCCCCGCCGGGTGACCGGTGTCTCGGCGAAGATGCATCGCAAGATCACCCGCGAGATCAAGCGGGCCCGTGCGGTTTGTCTCCTTCCCTGATCAGGTCAGGAACGCGGACAGGTCAGGAACGCGGATGTTTTCCAAGAGCTTGCCCTTCTCAAGAGGGCAGGCTCTTTTGTTTTGAGGAACGACGATGCAGGAGCTGACAGACACACAGAACGAGCCGGACGATCGCAACATCGCCATCGACCGGGTGGGAGTGAAGGCCCTGCGCTTTCCGGTGGAGGTGCGGGACAAGGATGGCCAGGTGCAGCGGACGGTGGCCACGGTGGCGCTGGCGGTGGATCTGCCGCATCAGTACAAGGGGACGCACATGAGTCGCTTTGTGGAGGTGTTGAATGCGCACGGGAACTGTCTGGACGTCCGTTCCATGGCGGGGCTGCCGCGGGAGTTGCTGGAGCGCCTCGAAGCGCGGCGGGCCCACGTGGAACTGCAGTTCCCGTTTTTCCGTTCGAAGGCCGCTCCGGTGACCGGGAAGACCGGGTTGGTGGACTATGAGGTGCGTTTCGAGGTGGAGGCGGAGAAGGATGGCGGGGTGGATTTCGTGGTGACGGTGATCGTGCCGGTGGCCACGCTCTGTCCCTGCTCGAAGGCGATCAGTGCGCGGGGTGCGCACAATCAGCGGGGGTATGTGACCTATTCGGTGCGCTTCAGGGAGCCGGTGTGGATCGAGGATTTGATCGCCCTGGTGGAGCGTTCGGCGAGTTGCGAACTCTACAGCCTGTTGAAGCGTCCGGATGAGAAGGCGGTGACGGAGCGGGCCTATGACAATCCGGTCTTTGTGGAAGACCTCGTGCGGAATGTGGCGGCCCGCTCGAATGCCCACGACAACATCACCTGGTACCGGGTGGAGGCGGAGAACCATGAATCGATCCACAACCACAACGCCTATGCGGTGGTGGAGAAGCGCTGCGACTGATGAGTCAGGAAGAGGAAGATCGGGAGAGGCTACTACGCAAGCCGTATTTCACGCTGCCCGGGGTGACGGGGATGCCGCCCATCGAGGAGATTTTGGCCAGCATGCCGGCCGAGACGCAGCATCGCTTTGAGTCGGCGGGGGAGTTCGTGCGGCGACTGGCGCACCGGGTGCAGAAGTGGCGGGAGCGATTGCCGGAGGACGAGCAACCGGTCATCCTGGCCCTCCTGCCAAATGGATCGGCGGTGGAGGTTTGGACGGTGGGGGAGGACGGGCATTCCAGCGTGGTGGTGGAGGGGAGCCTGGAGGGGGCGCCGTGCATGTTCATATCGCATCAGGCGGGTTTCCAGGTGCTGTGCTACACGCAGAAGGTGACCCCGGAGACGAAGCGGAAGATGATCGGCTTTCACGTGGGCGGGGAAGAGATCGAGGCGTAGGGGAGGGGGCGAGTGGAGGTCCGCCCATTCAGGGCTTGGTCAGGCCCGGAGGTGTCCCAAAGGCGACCAGACGTGCCTTGGATCCGGCGCGGGGGAGCTTCAGGTCGAAGATCCCGAAGCCGCATCGGGCGGTTCCCCGGTAGCTGCGCCCGTCGCTGGAGCCAACCATGACGCGGAGGGCGTCCTTTCTTTCCCTCCCGATGTACATCTGCACGTGGGTGACGCCATTGGTGCGGCCATCGCGTGGTTTGTAGGTGCCCGACCAAAAGATCAGATCGCCTGGGTTGAGTTTGTCGAAGATGGCGGCGTCGATGGAGGTGGTGTCCTTTGGGACCAGCACGAGGTTGCCGGCTTTCCTGATCCATTCGTATTGGGCGGAGGAGGATCGGGGTGGTTGGAGATCGACCAGTCGCAGGAGGTAGTAGATGGCGCCTGAGCAATCGAAGGCTTTCTTGGAGGGATCGGCGCTGCCGTAGAGATAGCGGTTGAAGTTGAAGTTGAAGCGCTGAACGGTTTGGAGGGCGATGGCCACCAGTCTGAGGCGTTGGGGATCAAGCCCGCTGTTTTCCTCCAGTGCATTCAGTGAAAGACGGCCGGGAGGAGGGCGCTTGATCTCCTCTGCGGTCAGCATGCTGTGGCAGAGGAGGCTCAGGAAGAGAAGCGGGAGGGGGGCGGGCACCTGCGAACCTTAAGGGCAAATGGACGCGATACACCAAGTTTTGGGCCCGGTCCCTTGTCGGATGCCGTTCGTGCAATCAGTTCTCGCAGGCAAGCGGAAACTGGTCTTGCTGGAGAAGTCATTTCCCGGAGGAAGGAGGTCAGGATTGGCCCGTGATTGAGGCCGCAATACCCTTCATTGAACAGCTTCTTGGCATGATTTCACGCATTGTTCCGGCGGCCGGGGAAAGGGGCAGATTTCCCTCTTTTTGTAGGAGGCAAGGGGCAGGGCGTCGACCCGGCCAATCTGTTTGCGCTGCCTTCGGTCGAGTGCTAGGAATGCGAGTGGTGGAGGGGCGCGGTTGCCTGTCCTTTAACCCCCCAAAGAACTCGCCGTATTATGTTCAGAAGGACCCTCGTAGCCATCACCCTCGTTGTCGCAATCAGTCTATGCCAGTCGGCATCGGCCCGTTTCGGCCCATCATTCACGTATGAGGAACTGATGGAGATGTCGGATCTGGTCGTTTTGATGGAACACGAATCGACGACAGGGTCTGAAGCCACCGATGCTCAGGGTGGATTGGGGCAAATCACCACGGCGAAGGTGTTGGCATTGCTCAAGGGAACGGCCGAAATGGAGAGTCTCAAAATTCAGCACTTCTCCTATCCGAGCACTCCCAATGGTCCGAACCATGTTGTTTTTCCGCCCGCCGAGGTAGGGACCTGTGCCATCGTCACAGGCACGCGCAGAACCCTGTTTGTGGCGCCGACTCGGCAATATCTGGCATTTTTGAAGCGACAAGAGGATGGTTCCTATGTTCCAGCAACGCCTCAATACGATTCCGCTTTATCCTTTCTCCCAGTTGGGGGGCAGTTGAATGCATTGTGGACGAGGCCGGAAGAGCACGATGGGGGTGACGGGGAACGACAAGCGACTCGGAAGTTTGTTGAGGAGCCGAACAAGTGAGGGATGGTCACCGCGCGGCGATCATCCCAAAGCATTCAAGGTGACGGGGATAAGCAAACTCCGTTCTGTGCCTTCCGCGCTACGGGGGTGTTTTTGGGAGTGCGGGCGGGGGGAGGGTGTGGGGGGAGGTGGTAGGGAGGGGAGAGAGGTGGAACCGCCGACGCCTCGCAGAGGCGCCGCTACGCGGGGCGGGGAGGCATGCGACCGGGACGGTCACGCCACGGGGGGGCGGTGAGCGTGGATGGGGGGAGGTGGTAGGGAGGGGAGAGAGGTGGAACCGCCGACGCCTCGCAGAGGCGCCGCTACGCGGGGCGGGGGAGGCATGCGACCGGGACGGGTCAGGGCACGGGGGCGGCGGGGCAGGGGGCCGGGACGGACTCCCGGGGGCCAGTTGCAGGTTGGAAACCAGCTCTACGTTGAGGGGAGCCGCTCGAGGGTGACGACGCATTCGAGGTGGCGGGTTTGGGGGAAGAGGTCGAAGGGTTGGACCTCGGCGATGCGGTAGTTGTGGGCCTGGAATTCCTGGAGGTCGCGGATCTGGGTGGCGGGGTTGCAGGAGACGTAAACGACGCGTTTGGGGGCGAAGGCGAAGAGTTGGGCGAGGAATTCGGGGCCGCAGCCCTTGCGCGGGGGGTCGATGACGACGGCGGTTTCGTCGGCGGGGAAGGCGATGTCGGCGAAGATTTTTTCGGCGGAGGCGGCGAGGACGGTGACGTTGGGGAGGTGGTTCTGGCGGGCGTTGCGGCGGGCCCAGTCGGCGGCGGATTCGGAGACCTCCACGCCGGCGACTTCCTCGAAGTGTTTGGCGAGGGAGAGGGCGAAGAGACCGGAGCCGCAGTAGGCATCGACGAGGAAGCGGCAACCGGGGGTGGCTTGTTTGGCGACGTGCGCGACGAAGGCGGGGAGGATGAAGGGGTTGTTCTGGAAGAAGTCTCCGGCGAGGAAGCTGAAGGTGAGCTCGCCGACGGTTTCCTCGATGACTTCGCGGGGGTTGGTGTGGACGCCGCCGTTGGCGGCGCGGAGGAGGAGGGTGGCGCCTTTCTTGAACTTCGCGGCGGACTGCTGGATGCGTTTGCGTTCCGCGGGGAGGGCATCGTTGATTTCGTACATGGCGATGGGGCACTTGGGCACGTCGATGATGCGGTTGCGGGTGCCGGGGTAGAGGAAGCCGATGGGGCCCATGGTGGCGCCGCGGGGTTTCTGGAAGTGCGGGGTGATTTTGGAGCGGTAGTTCCAGGGCTTGGGGGAGGGGATGGGGGGGAGGACGGGGTGGTCGATGTCGGCCATGTGTTTGAGGAGGGCGGCGACCTGATCCTGCTTCCACTGCAGTTGGTTTTCGTAGGAGAGGTGTTGGTATTGGCAACCGCCGCATTCGCCAAAGAGGGGGCATTTGGGTTCGACGCGATCGGGGCTGGGCTCGAGGACTTCGAGGAGGTCGGCGTGGGAGCAGTTCTTGTCGTTGCGCCAGATGCGGACGCGGACGCGTTCTCCGGCGAGGGCGAAGGGGACGAAGACGACCCATCCTTCGCTCTCCGAGCTACGGCGGGCAGGCTCATCCCCGGATTCGCTTGAAGGGGCTTGATCGGCGGCGGGTGCTTGGTCGAGGACGATTCTGCCGACGCCGGAGCCGAGATTGGAGAGGGAATCGATGGTGAGATCGAGTTCCTGGTGGTAGGCGAAGGGGTGATCGCGGAATTTGCGGGGAAGGATGGGCATGCGCTTCAGGTTGCTTTGGCGTAAATCTGTGAATAGAGTAGGGGACCGTTCGTCAATGGAGCATGAAGAATAAGTTTCGAAACACCCTGCTGGCCGCGCTTTTCCTTGGAGGGGCGGGCTTTGTGGCGGCCGAGGTGGTGGAGGAGGAGACTTGGTATAATGCCGGTGGGGAGGTGGTGAAGAAAGTCACGCGGACCTACAGCGGGGCGGATGCGGATCGCACCCCGGATTGGGAACCGGCCTGGGTGATCCGGGAACGTCAGCAGCCTTCGCGGGTGATTCGTTACTCGTCGGGTCGTTCGAGTTGGGGGAGTCGCTCCTATTCGCCCTACTACTACGGCACGGCCTGGTATGGCGGCGCTTGCTACGCGGCGGCACCCAGACGTGGTAGCTTCAGCGATTGTTACCGGAGCGGCGGTGGCGGTTCCCACTGGGGCGTCCGCTACCGGGCACCGGGGCTCACTCTGCAGTATCGGGATTAGCCGGTGGGGTGGGGGCACCGGGCGGACGAGCGGTGACGGTGGCCTTGGGGTCCTCTGGTTCCTGGGGGTCGAGAGGGATGGGCTGTGGAGAGGTGTTGCCGGGTTTGAGGTCCCGGTCGTCGGGGAGGGTTTTGATCACATCGGGCACCGCGAAGGGGTTGTCCTTGAGGGGTTGTGGAGGGGCGACGGGACCGCCTTGGCGGGGCTGGGGTGGCGCGGCGAGGGGGGGCGCGGCCTCCTCCGGGGCGGGTTGTTCGCCGTGCTTTCTGACGGGGCCCTCGACAATCTCCCAGTCTCCTCCGCAAGAAAGGAGGGCGGAGCAGAAGAGGATGAGGGTGAGTGGTTTGAGGATCATCGTGAGCGCGGCGGGATAGTGTTCCGAGTTGCCGGAGGAAGGCAATCCGGAAAGGAGTTCACTTTGCGAGGTGGAGGTCGCGGAGCCAGTTGGTGGTGTAGCGGAGGACCTCCTCGCGTTGGTGGTCGTAGAAGAGGAGGTGGTAGCTCCCGGGGTAGTAATGGCGGCGGAGGCGGGCCTCGGGAGGGAAGCGGGAGGCGAAGCGTTCGATAGCGGCCGGATCGGAGAAGATGTCGCGGCCGCCGTGGAGAATGAGAGTGGGGATGGTGATGGTGGTGGCTTGGTCGGAGAGATGGGTGATCATGCCCTCGAGGTAGCGGAGGAGGCGGAGGGTGAAGGCGGGGATGTGCCAGGGATTGGTGGTGGACTGTTCTTCGTGGACTTCGTCGCGGGTGATCTGGACCTGATCGACCCCGGCGAGGGCTTCGAGGGAGACGCGGTGGCGAGGGAAGAGGGTGGCGGCGATGCGGAGGAGGATGCGGCGGACGGGGGAGATTTCCCCGCCGATCGAGGAGACGGGGGAGGCGAGGATGAGGGCGTCGCAGGGGGGAGGGGAGCCGGGGTCGGAGGCGCAGGCGTGGAGGGCGATGAGGGCCCCCATGCTTTCCCCGCACCAGACCACGGGGACCCCGGGATGCTGGCGGCTGAGGAGGGCGGTGAAGGTTCGGGCGTCCTCATACCAATCATTGGGGGTGCGGATGTCGCCGCGTTGACCGGTGATGGGGTCATTGCCCTGTCCGCGCAGGTCGGGCGCATAGACGGCGGTGCCGGGCAGATGGCGAGGGAGGTGGAGGCCGAGGTTCTCCATGTCGTGGGAGGCTCCGGAGATGCCGTGGAAGCCAACTACTATGAGTTTGGTTTTTCCGTCAGGCAGCCAGCTTTGGTAGGGGAGGGTGTGGTGATCGAAGGAAGCGTAGTCCTTGCGATGGAGGGCGGGGCTGGGGGGGGAGGCGGGCACGGAGGGGGGAGTGCCGCATCCGGTCAGCAATGCGGCCACGAGGATGGGGACGATGGCGGAGAGGCGACGATGGGTTGGATTGAGCACGAAGAGGCGGGTGATGATGGCGTTTGGAAGGGGAGTCCGCAAGACGCGGGGCGATGAATATCGAACGGATTTCACCTGGTGCACACTAAGGCTGCATGAGGATGAGGATGAGGATGAGGATGAAGCGAGTGCTGATGACGTTGGGAATGGGCGTGTTGCTGACGGGAATGGCTGCGGCGGAGATCAGGGCGGGGGACAGCATCGAGCTGATCCTGAAGGGAGTGCCGGCGGCGGGGGGTGGAGAATGTTCGATTGGAAAGTGCTGATGTTCTGGTGGTGGACCGAAAGGGCCCGTTCGACCGGGAGTAGTGGAGGCGGATTCGGTGCCGTGGTATGGGCAGGTGTGATGCAGAGTGCTTGGTGGGCTTTGAGGTAGCGGGACGCAGCCGTTCCCTTGGGCGGCAGCCCCGCAAGCGGGCTTATTTCTGGCCTGATGGTTCACCCACAGGAGGACGGGCCAGGCCCGGGACACGAGGACAAAAAAACGGGTGACGCGATCAGAGGATCACGTCACCCGTTCGTTAAATTAGGAAGTTACTCGGACTTTTCGCCTTCTTTGGGGGCCTCTTCAGTGGGCTGTGGTTGGATGGGCACGCGCACCGGCGGGGAGACCGCGGTGGGGCGACGGGCGGGCTGGCCACCTGCGGGGGGCTGGGCGCCGCCGGTGGGAGGCAGTTGGAAACCGGGGTTTGCCGGAGCGGGGGCGTCCTGGATGTTGACCAGTGCGAGGTCGAAGATGAGGGCGCTGTTTGGCTTGATCACTGCTCCGCGGCGTTGATCACCGTAGGCGAGGCCGGCGGGGATGAAGAGTTTCCACTTTGAACCGACGGGCATGGTGGTGAGTGCTTCCTGGAAGCCGGGGATGACCTGGAGGGTCATGGGGACGGTCTCACCTTCGGGGGAGGCATCGAATTCGGTGCCGTCGGTGAGGGTGCCCTTGTAGTGGACCATGAACTGCTTGTTCTCCGGGGGAGAGCCTTCGGCGGGGGCCTGATAGACGGCACCCTCGCCTTTGGTGAGGATTTCGTATTGGAGACCGCTTTTGGTGGTGATGACGCCTTCGCGCTTGCCATTTTCTTCGAGGAACTTGGCACCGGCGGCGAGGTTGGCGGCAGCCACTTCGAGTTCGCGGGCCTGGAGCATTTCACCGAGGGCCTGGAGGGAAGCGTTGATGTCGTCTTCCGACACGCTGGGCTCACCACCGTCGAAGGCTTCGAAGAAGGCCTTGATGAATAAATCACGGTCGATGTCACCGGTTGCCAGACCGAAGCGTGAGGTTTGCTGTGAGAACTGGGTGCCAGAGCGATAGCCGAATCCATAGGAGGAGTTGGTTTTCACCACGGCGGGGTCCAGGGCGGGTGCGGCGGGTTCGACCGCAGCAGGTTCGCCGGCGGCGGGATCTGTAGCGGCGGGTGCGGGTGCGGCATCCTGAGCGGAAAGCAACGACGACGCGTACAGTCCGGCGACTGAAAGCAGGGTGGGGAATTTGAATTTCATCATCATGTTTGGTTGGAGCAGGGACGCTAGGGGTCGATCTTGGGGGTGTCGAGCGAAAGGGCCGAAAAATGAGGGATTTATGGGCGAATTTGGGGGGGTGGGGCAGGAAACGTTGCTGTCGGGGGCCAGATGGTCTCGGGCGGGTGGAAATCTGGAGACCTTTTTGCCATGAACCCTGAATCCGAGTCTGCGGCAGTGAATGAGAAGAAGCCTCGATCCACGGGGGGATGGGAGTGGTTGTTCGTGCTGCCGTTGATTGGTCGTAGGGATGAGCGGGGGATCGAGAGTGGCGGGAAGAGAGATTGAACAAGAAGCCGAGTGGGCTGACTAAGGTTGGAGATGCCTCCTCCTGTGCCCGCTGGAACCATTGCGCCTTCTGATCGTCGGAAAGGCCTGCGGCGGGTGATGTTGCTGGGGGTGCCGGCGTTGTTGATTGCGGGGGGGCTTTTGGTGGCGGTGCTGATGGGGTGGGTGATGCCGAAGCAGTATGAGAGTACGGCGGTGATTCAGGTGAATGGGGGGTGGCAGGACGCGCCGACCGGTCTGGGGCAGGCCTTTGCGGTGGATCCGACCCCGGAGATGCTGGAAGTGGAGGCGCGGCGAGTGTTGGGGGTGCCGACCTTTGAGCGGGTCAGGGAACGTTTGGCGTTGGATCAACGTTGGGGAGGGGAGGTGGAGGAAGTGATGGCGACGTTGCGGGAGGCGGTGAAGGTGCGGGTGGTGCCGGATTCGAATTTAATCGAGATCACGGTGCGGCTGGGTGATGCGAGCGAAGCGCGGGACGTGGCGCACGGGATGGCCGTGGCGCATCGGGATTTGCGGACGGAGGAGGAGAAGGCGAAGGCGGAGAAGTTGTTGGAGGCGTTGGATGCGGAGCTGGAGGCGCAGGAGCGGGCGGTGGAGGAGAAGAGGCGGGAGATGGAGCGGGCGATGGAGGAGACGGGGATAGAGGATAAAGAGGCGCGCCGGGCGCCGAGTCTGTACGATTTTAATCTGGAACATGCACGCCTTGATGAGGTGATTCATGAACTTGAGAGCCGTCGTGGAGCGGACCTGTTCGGTTTCGCGGCCGGTCTGGAATTGCCTCAAAATACCGCTGCGGTGATCTATCGGCAGTATGAGGACGCGGTCCGCGAGATGAGCCAGTTGGAGAAGCAGGGGTTGGGAGGGGCGCACCCACGCAGGATCGCGGGGGAGATTGAGCTGAGCATGCTCAAAGGGGATATGGAGCATGCCATCAAACAGATCATTGATGAGGCGAAGGAGCGACAGAAGATCGTGAAGTGGAGGCTGATGGAGAGGCAGGATTTGATCCATCGGGACCGCGCAATGAGTGTCGTTCATCAACTTGAAGGGACCGAGTATGTGGATGCGAAACGGGCCTATGAGAACGAGCAGCAACTGGAGCAGTTCATGCGGATGCAGACCTTGGCGCGGCGAATTTGGCTGAGGACAGCTTGGGACGGGATTGTGTTGAGTGAGCTTCCGGGGATGGAGGAGAGGCCGGTGTCGCCGGATCGGGGGGCGTATTTGGTGGTGGGAGGGGTTGTTGGGGGAGGGATGGCGGTGGTGTGGGTGATGGGGGCGCGGTGGAAGGGGCGAGTGGTGGAGGAAGCGACGGGATAGGTGCATGAGGCGTCCCGATGGGACGCGGGACTTGGGGGGGGTGGTGGAACCCGGGGTTGCACCCGCGAGGCGGGTTGACCCCGGGCTGGGATGGGTCGTCCCGATGGGACGGGGAGCCGGGGTTGGGCGGGGAGGTGTTGGGCGGGGAGGTGGGCGTAGGGGACGCGGTGGGAGGGGCTACTTGCTTTGTTCGAGCATGCGGAGGATGGGGGCTTCGGCGCGGAGGCGGATCTCTTCGGGCATTTCGACGCGGGGCTGGAGGGTGTCGAGACAGGCGTGGAGTTTTTCGAGGGTGTTCATCTTCATGTAGCGGCAGTCGGCACAGGCGCAGTGGTCGGTGGGGCCGGGGATGAGGTTTTTGTCGGGGGCTTCCTTTTGGAGGCGGTGGAGCATGCCGCTTTCGGTGACGACGATGATGTTTTTGGCGGGGCTGGTCTTGCAGAAGTGGACCATCTTTTCCGTGGAGCAGACTTCATCGGCGAGGAGGCGGACGGCAGTGGTGCATTCGGGGTGGGCGACGACGACGGCGTCGGGGTATTCGTCCTTGATGCGTTGGATGGAGTCGCGGGTGAACTCGACGTGGACGTAGCAGGCGCCCTGCCAGAGATCCATCTTGCGGCCGGTTTGTTCCATGACCCAGGCCCCGAGGTTGGCGTCGGGGACGAAGAGGATGGGTCGGTCGGCGGGGGCCTGTTCGACGATGCGGACGGCATTGCCGGAGGTGCAGATGACATCGCAGAGGGCTTTCACGCCGCCGGAGCAGTTGATGTAGGCGATGACGTAGTAGTTCTTGGCCTTGTTCTCCTCGAGGAAGGCTTCGAGTTTGTCGGCCGGGCAGGATTGTTCGAGGGAGCAGCCGGCATCCTTGTCGGGGAGGACGACGATTTTGTCGGGGTTGAGGATTTTGGCAGTTTCGGCCATGAAGTGGACGCCGCAGAAGGCGATGACCTCGGCGTCGGTTTCGCGGGCCTGGTAGGCGAGGCCGAGGGAGTCACCCACGTAGTCGGCGATGTCCTGGATGGGGCCGACCTGGTAGTTGTGGGCGAGGATGACGGCGTTGCGTTCCTTTTTGAGGCGGAGGATGTCAGCCTTGAGGTCGAGGGCGGTGGTGGCCATGACCGAAGCTCAGGTATGAGGGGCGGCGGGGAAAGGGATTTTTTGGGGATCTGTCCGGTCGGCGAAAAGGCACCGAATGCGCAGAGTGCCGGTTGCGTGTGACGGGATCCCGGAAGCGGGGCAATCAGTCGGTCTGGTTGAGGAGGTCGGAGATCTGGGAGGCGAGGGAGGGGTTTGTCATTTGGACGCTGCCGTTGTGGCGGGCGCCGGTTTGGATGATGAGGCTGCCGGCCTTGATGTCTCCGTGCACAATGGCGTGTTTGCGAAGGGTGACGCGGCCGGTGCAGACGAGATTGCCGTGGAAAGGGCCGTCGATGGTGGCTTCCTCGGTCTGCAGGGGGTGGGTGAGGTGGAGGGAGGCGCGTTTGCCGAGTTGGAGGTGACGGCAACGGGCGCGGCCGTTGATGGTGGCGCTGCTAGTGATGAGGAGATCGCCGTTGCAGTCGGCGCCGCCGTTGAAGGTGCCCTTGATGGTGAGGTTGTAGCACTGCACGAGGACACCGCGAATGTTCCCGCCGGGGCCGACGTTCACGTCGCCGCGGGTTTGGAGGCGGCTGGACCAGTCTTCGTTGATTTCGAAGTTTTCCAAGGAGATGTAGGCTCCGCAGTGTGGGCAGAGGGAGGAGGAAGATGCGGGAGGGACGGCGTGGGATTGTCCGCACTCCAGGCATTCGACCAATCGCTTGGGTGTCTTTGGTTCGTGGGGGCGCGGGGCGATGGGACGATAGCGGGTGGAGGAGTCGGGACTGTGCCGGGGGGGAGGGGAGGGATGGCCGGCCTCCTTCTCCGGAGGGGGGGGAGGGGTGCTCTCCCGGGCGGCGGCGGGAGGAGGGGCGGTCTTGTTGCCGAAGGGATTGACCGGTGATGGATTGTTAGAAATGGCCCGGCCGTCACGGATCTTGAAATACCCGCCGCAACTGCGGCAGGTGGAGGAGAGGGCGATGGCCGGTTCGCGCTGTTCGTGTCCGCAGGAGGGGCAGGAAAGCGACAGCTTCGCAGCGCCCTGCGATTTGGAGAAGAGGGCCGTGGGTTCGGGGGTTGAGGTTGTCGGATTAGGACGCGCCGGCGAGTTTGCCCTGCTGTGGTTGGCCGGGTCGGTTGGTGATGCCGGGCTTCTCGTCGTTTTTCGCGCCGGGGGCGGAAGTCTGCACGGAGGCTCCGACGGCGGAGGTGCCGACAAAGGTGGCACCTGCCTCCACGGTGAGGACGGCGGTCTTGATGTTGCCGAGGACTTCGGAGTCCTTTTTCAGTTCGACGCGCTCGGTGGCGGTGATATTGCCATGGACCTTGCCATAGACGACCACGGAACGGCAGGAGATTTCGGCTTTGATTTTGGCGGGTTCACCGATGGTGAGGGCGCCGTCGGAGGTGATTTCGCCCTCGATTTTGCCGTCCACGATGAGGGCGTCCTTGAAGCGGACGGAGCCCTTGATTTCGACGTCGGGAAGGAGAACGTTGCGCTGCCCGGAGGTCGGCGCGGAGCGGACCGGGGTGGGAGCCGAACCGCTCGAGGCCTGAGAGGCGAGGGCGGCGGGAGGGACTGGAGTTCCGGCCGATGAGGGGCTGTCGGGGGAATTCTTGCTGATGATTTTCTCGAACACGAAGCAAATAACTCAGAAGCCTTAAACACTGTCAAACGATTATCCGTAGCTGCGCCTTGAGGTGGCGCAAGCGACTGGGGGATAGTGAGTTGGGACTTCTTCTAACGCTTTTGTGGGAGGGGCTATTCCGGGGTGGCGGGGGCGTCCTCGTCAGCGGCGGCGGGGGCCTCTTCGGAGGTCTCGGGGGTTCCTGCCGGGGCTTCTTCGTCGGTGGGAGCGGCTTCGCCTTCGGGAGCGGCGGGGGTCTCGGGAGCGGCGGGGGTCTCGGGAGCGGCGGGGGGTTTGGGAGCGGCGGGGGCTTCGGGAGCGGCCGGGGTTGGGATGGGAATGGGCTGGTCGGGCTGGGGCGCAGTGGGGATCAGCTCCGGGAAGGGGGTGTTGGGGGTGGGGAAGCCGGGGATGGGTGTCGGGGTGGGGGTGGGTTCCGGCACGGCGGGAGGGGCGATGAGAACGGGGGCCTGCACGCCGAGGAGGGCGAGGCGGCTGTTGGCGAACTGCCGGATGGTGAGACTATTGTTGGGGTAGTCGTCGCGGGCTCGTTCGTAGAGGGCCTTGGCCTCGTCGTCCCTGCTGTCGGCCTTGGCGAGATCGCCGAGGGTGAGGAGGGCGAAGGGGGCGAGGTAGCGGCCATCGGGGTGATCGATGAGTTCCTGGAAATTTTTGATGGCTTCGTCCTTCTGATCGAGGACGAGGAGGCGGTTGGCCAGGGCGATGAGGGCGTTGGGACGGGCGGCGTGCTCGGGGTTGTTGGCGAGGAAATCGCGGAGGGTTTGCACTGATTCCTCGCGGTTTTGGGCGTCCCATTGCTCTTGGGCGAGGAGGAGTTCGGCGCTGCCGGCGGAGGGGCTGTTCTTGAAGCTCTCCATGACATCGCGCAGGGCGGCGAGGTCGTAGGATTCGCCTTCCGCAGAGTAGGCACCGGAGAGGGCTTCGCCGGCACTGTGGTCTTCGTCTTTCTTGAGTTCGGTGACGACGATGTAGGCGGAGAGGCCTACGGCGATGGCAAGAATGACGAGAATCATCTTCTTTTGGTTCTTGTCGAGAAACTGCTCGAACTGGGAGGGTCCGTGCGTGATTTCGCCGAGCGGGGCGTGATTTGAAGGTTCTTCGGCCATGGGCAGGCGGAGGGGTAGCGTGGCGGGCGCGGCGAATCAAGCCCTAGTGTTAGGTCAGGGTGGTGGATTTGGGGCGTTTGGCTTGAGGCGTTTGATCCCTTGAAGTTACTGGAAAATAAAACGAGCTAAACAAAAGAGCACAAAAATGGTCGATTAGCCTCGCCATGAAAGTCAGCCCCAGTGCCCGCCCTCAC